>TARA_R110002073_G_scaffold44448_13_pt1 | contig 19836 bp, 12 predicted proteins | sample TARA_R110002073 | Tara Oceans TARA_R110002073 (sample SAMEA4397174) | marine metagenome | biome: Polar Biome; feature: [DCM] deep chlorophyll maximum layer (ENVO:01000326); material: water (ENVO:00002006), including particulate matter (ENVO:01000060) such as... | depth 40 m
GGTTGCCAGTTCATCGCCAAGCGGCCATTGACCGAGAATTCCTCGCCGATTTCAGACTTCGGTGCATTTTCCAATAGCGCCTCGCCAACTCCACCGCGGGTAACGATCCCGCCGCTCAGGGACATGGACAGGGTATCGCTGATCCCCATATCCGCATAAAAGGCCGCATCGGCGCGATCACGGGTGCCCGCCTTCACATCGACACGCACGGTGTCTTCACCGGTTGGTTTCTTGGTGATCACATTAACCGCGCCGCCCAGCGTATTACGGCCAAACAAGGTTCCCTGAGGACCACGGGCGACTTCAATGCGCTCCACGTTAATGATGTCCAGATTGGCGCCAATGGTCCGCCCAAGATACACCCCGTCAATATATATCCCCACCGCCGGATCGGTGGTGATCAGATGATCGACCTGGCCGATGCCGCGAATGGATACGGTCGCCACATTGGCGCTACCGGCCCCGATACCACCAAAAAAGAGGTTCGGTATGATTTTACCGATATTGCCCAGCTCGTTAATACCACGGGTTTCAATGGCGCTCTCCGTAAAGGCAGAGAGGGCAATCGGCGTGTCCTGTAAACTTTCCGCTGTTTTCCGGGCCGTCACAACTATTTCTTCGAAAATTGCCACATCACCCGCTTCGGCTGTATCCTGCGCCTGGACGGAAAGCCCCCCGGTCAGAACGGAAAGTGCGGCGCACCCTAATAAATGCATCTTGAAATTCATGGAGTCCTCCTGAGTTGTTAAAGCGTTTCCCTACGGTATTATGATTTCATACCTTGAGCGTCTTCTCCGTCTGGCGTGTCGAAGAGTTTATTATCATTTGTAACAGTTCGGCAAAGACAGGGCATCATTCCCTAAAAAATTCAGGAAATCAACTTATTTTACCATATGGTCAAATTATGAGACTTGTTTTCCCCAACCACAAAGATGAAAAAAGCGCCTCTCAGTTTATGAGGGCGCTTTTAATAGTGTTCTGAGAAACGGTTTCCCCCGCCCTCATGCGTTAAATCTTCACAATATCCGCAAGAAATGTTTCTACATTCAATTTTATATTAGTCGATGTTTGATCCAATACCCCGGAAACGCTTTGCACATTGTTGGCAAAGCCCTGGGTTTCCTTGGCGGCAATGGAGACATTACCAATTTGTTGAGCAACCTTCTGAGTACCTTGAGCGGCATAATTTACCGATCGATTGATTTCCTGAGTGGCACTATTCTGCTCTTCAATTGCCGATGCAATGGTCATCATGGACTGATTGAGTTTCTCCACCACTTCACCAATATTATGGATTGCTGAAACAGCAGATTCGGTCGCCGACTGCATTTCAGCAATCTGGGTGCCAATTTCTCCTGTTGCATTTTCAGTTTCATTGGCAAGATTTTTCACTTCTCCCGCCACCACCGCAAAACCCTTACCCGCCTCTCCTGCCCGGGCTGATTCAATTGTGGCATTCAACGCCAGCAGGTTTGTCTGGTTGGCGATATCACTGATCAGTTTCACCACTTCGCCAATACGTTTTGAACTCGTGGTAAGGTTTCCAACGGCCTCCCCACCGATTTTAAGTGTACTTATGGCGTCTTCCGATAATCGGCTTGCTGTATTGACCTGAGAGGAAATCTCCTGAATCGAAGAGCTGAACTCTTCCATTGCAGAGGCAACCGTCTGAACATTCTCGTTTGTGTTTCTGGTTTCTTCCGCCACAACCCCGGCCTGTTCATCAACAGAATTTGAGACCGTAACCAATTGACCGGAAGTCTCATCCATCTGCTCGGAAGCAGCCCGCAAAGACTGCAAAGCTTCACTGACCGTTGTATTAAAATCAGAAATCTTCGCCTGCATTAACTGAGTACGTTTTTCTTTTTTCTGTGCTTCTTCTTCAACCTTTCTCTTTTCTGCCTGCGCCAGTTCATTTTCCGATTTCAGTTTTTCCGCTTCCAATCTCGCCTGAATTTCCGTCTGCTCTGCTGCTGCTTTTTCCAAACGGATGCGTTCACGAGCGCTAATTCGTAATGTATCAAGTGCCCCCGAGATCATCCCCAGTTCATCTTTGGCATCCTGACCCGGTACATCTTCGTCATATTGACCTTCGGAAATCTTGTTCACAGAAGACTGTAAAGAATGCAAAGGTACCGTAATGCTCCGCGCCAATACCCATGAAGATATGGCTACAAAAGGCAGGATTATCGCCGATATAACCGCAACCCAGGCAATCGCGGACGCCCTCACATCCTTCATTTCCTGTGAGGCCTGAGCCAGTATCTCGTCCGCATTGGCGCTGATAAGCTCAAAATGCGGTTCCATCTCCGCATATATATTGCTCAGCTTCTTTAGCTCCTGATCGAACCGGCTGTAACGCTCTACATAGGCCTGGAATGAATTAACATAGGCGTCCAGCTTCGTGGTGATATCATTCTTGATAACTGCGGAATATTTCAGTCCTGCCAATATGGTCTTGAATTCTGATTGTCTGGCCAGCACGCGGGACAGGTATTTCTTATCCGTGCGCATGATGAAATCTTTTTCATGGCGCCGCATCATCAGCATTTTAACCATGAGTCCTTCATTCAAGGCCTGTTCATTCAGGGCTGTTTCAATGGCATGAACACTGGTGCGCATTCTGCCTTCCAGTCCCTTGCTCTCGACCAAACCAATATCCTGATAAAGACCGCTAACAAGCGCAAACTGGGCACTATGCGCTTCCACCAGTTTGGACAATTTATTGATCGATGATGTGGTTTTTTGGTCGCTGGAATACTGCAGGGCTTCTTTTAAATATTTGGAAATATTACTGATATGGCTCTGATATGTATCAACATATTTCATATCCTTCCGTAACAGGAAATCTTTTTCCGCCCGGCGCATATTAAGTGCAAAACTGTCAATCCTGCCGGTTGTGACCTTCAAATCAGTGCCTTGGGCATATGTCAATTCCGCCTTCTTCACCAATTGGAAACTGATGAAGGCCGACCCCGCGATTGTTACTGTACCTGCCAGGGCAATCACAGACAGAATGGCAATCCGTTGACCAATTTTCAGATTGCTCAGCACTTTAAAGGCCCAAGACATATTCATCATTATACTCCTAGAAATACTACATTATGGTTCACGACCACATACCTCGTTAAGAGTATTCAAATATTCTTAATAAAACATTGCAAAATAACATTCTTTTAAAATAGCAATAAACAACAAAAAACGGTCCGCCCCAAAGGACGGCCCGCCTTAAATATCCCCACACCCTAAATCATCGCGACGGCGGCTCCCCATACTGCTTCATGTGCTTCACATAATCCGGCGAAAGACAATATAACACAGGAATAAGAACACGCTTAGCACCACCAGCGTCTCCTGATTAATTAAAGTCATATTTTTACTCCTTACACAACAAACTCTACTCAGGTAAAAAATTCACTCATCCTTAATTTAGCAAGGCAGAACGGCGTTCGCCCAAAGACATATTGATCAGGTCGATATCGAACTGCTCTTTTGCTTCACTGATATCACTCAAAAACATTTCAACGAGCAATAGACGTGAGTTGGGATCCAGATCCGCCAGGGCGTACCCTATTTCTGCCAGTAATACACCCAGATCCGGGACTTTTGTGTTGGGATCATCCATTATGCAACCTCCTGCAAGTGTGGGTTTGTGTAATTTAAAGTGGGGTATAAAATACCCCGGTTTTGACGAACATTATGCAATGCCGCCTGGTTAATGGAGACATAGGCCGCCACCAGTTCTTCACCAAATTGGTCCCGTTTCGGTAAACCGAGCGGGTGCACGCTCCAGCCTCCTTGCAGAATGGACGGATAAATCTGCATATTGGCCACAAAAGACACTTTCTCAATCCCCAACAGCATTGCGGCTTCCGTCATGCCGATAAAAACATCACTCAGAACAAGGTTGATCTTTCCACGTTGTCCCATATCAAGCGTCACGCATGTCCGGGAACTTTCCCAAATCGTAGGGCCAACCGGTTCTTCGATATCCAGTAAATTAGAGAAGAGGTCCGACATCAAGTGATCTGCTGTGGTCGGCAACAACCGCATCGACCCCACAACATCGAGATTTTGATTAAGAGAAAGAATATAGACCGTATCTTCCGTGTCATATTGATCAACCTCTCTCCCGGCTCTCGCCATAGGGAGGTCCCATCCCATCTCATCGACAAATACCTCATGCCGAAGTCGAAACATTTGATCCATTTGTTTTTCATAATGATGTATATTGGCTTTGGTAACGAGATGCGCCATTAGAACTTCTCCTCTATTTATAAGAGAAGTCTACGGGGATTAAAGAACCAGAGAAATCCCTCTATTCAGAGGGGTTGACACTACCTTTTGTATTTGTATAGTGAAAATACAGCCGCTTTACTACTTTAAGCATCCCTAAAATATCTCAAAATTACACCGGACTTTACCGCCAACCGCCTTAAAACCCTGTTTTTAACGCCCCCCTCTTGTTTTATTCCCAGAGCATGATGAGTTGCCCCGGTGTAATCGCCCCATATAAAATACAAAAAAACACTATTTTATTTTTATAAAAGGCGGCCTTGGTTTATAACACAGGTTCAGACACAACAGATTTCGGGCATAATAAATCTTCATAAGGGTAGTGGGTATATATATGGATTATATATGGTTTTCTGTGGCCTTTACCTGCGGGTTTCTGGCAAAACAAGTAAATTTGCCTCCGCTGGTAGGCTATCTGGCCGCAGGCTTTGGGTTGCACGCTTTGGGTGTTACCCCGGAGGCTTCTCTTGAAGTACTCTCCGACCTTGGAGTAACGCTCCTTCTGTTCACCATCGGCCTGAAACTTAATGTGAAAAGTCTGTTTAAGACGGAAATCTGGGCGGGGGCCACAGGACACATGGGCGCCATCGTGCTTATCACAACATTGAATTGCATGATTTTCGGCTCTCTGGGCCTGCTTCATTTCAGTGGCCTGCAATGGTCCGCCGCCGCCCTTATCGGCCTTGCGGTCAGCTTCAGCAGTACGGTATGTGCGATTAAAATACTGGAAGAACGCAACGAGATGCGCTCCCGCCATGGTCAAATCTCGATCGGCATCCTGATTATACAGGATATTGCGGCTGTCCTGTTCGTTACCCTGACTGCCGATAAATCGCCGACCATTTGGGCTCTGGCTTTATTGGCCCTGCCTTTACTCAGGCCTTTTCTCACTCAGTTACTAAAACGTTGCGGCCATGGAGAACTCCTGCCCCTCGCCGGTTTTTTCCTCGCATTTAGCGGGGGTGAACTTTTTGAGCTCGTTGGCCTGAAAGCACACTTAGGCGCCCTTGTGATCGCCGTCCTGCTCAGCGGTGACGCCAAGGCTACGGAACTATCCAAATCCTTGATGAATTTCAAGGACCTGTTTCTGATTGGCTTCTTCCTGTCTATTGGGTTTACCGCCCTGCCGACCCTGGACATGATCAGTGTCGCCTTGATCATGGCCATTGCCTTACCGATAAAAGCCATCATGTTCTTCCTGTGGCTTACGCGGCTTAAACTCCGCAGCCGCAGCGCCTTCCTCTCTGCCTTAAGTCTGGCCAATTACAGCGAATTCGGCTTGATCGTCTGTTCCGCAGCGGTTTCCGCCAGCCTTCTTCAGAAGGAATGGCTCGTCATTATGGCGTTAACCGTTGCCTTTTCTTTCGTATTTTCCAGCATTCTAAATGCCTATGCCCACAGTCTATATTCACGGTGGCGGGATTTCCTCAAGAACTTTGAACGCCCTCAGCGGTTGATTGAAGACCGCCTTTCCACCCCGGAAAACGCTAATATTCTGGTAATCGGAATGGGACGTGTCGGTACAGGAGCGTATGATTCCCTGACCGATAACCTGCATAAAGATGTCTGTGGCGTTGAAACTGACAGGGCGCGGGTCGATCGCCATTGCCAGGAAGGCCGCAACGTTATCTCTGCCGATGCGGAAGACCCGGATTTTTGGGAACAGGTTAACCTTGAGCCGGTTAAACTGATTATGCTGGCCATTCCCAGTCCTTTGGATATTCTGGAAGTTGTAACACAGCTAAACCAAATGGGGTATCGCGGCAAAACTGCGGCAACCGCACGGTATGAAGATGACAAGGAAGATCTTATTGCTGCCGGTATCGACGTGGTGTTTAACTTTTACCAGAAGGCCGGGACAGGTTTTGCTGATGAAACGATCCACCTTCTGGAAACCGGGCATGAAGCACTGGAAAGCCGCTAAGCCTGATTACGGAACGATAAGTCCGCAAAAAACAGCCCGGACAGCGGCCTGTGTCCGGGTGCTGACGTGCAGTTTGCGTTTGGCGCTTTCCACATAAGAGTGCACCGTATGCGGGCTTAAAAACAGGATATCCCCGATATCCGTATCGCTTTTGCCCTGGGCCACCCAGTGCAGACATTCCCTTTCCCTCGGGGCGAGGTCCATTTCCTGAAAATCATCGGCATATTTACTTTTCTGGATACGAATGATCGCATTATAATAATACACCGATATCAGATGTATCGCATGATAGTCTTCGTCAGAAACATCGCAGTTCTCCCCAATGATATTCACTGTCGCCGGATAGTATCCCGGCAAGTTGATCGGTACGGTAACACCGTTTTTAATACCGAATTCACCGGCTTCATCAAATATCTGGTGAGACATGTTATCATCATAAGATACATCCTGCCATTTGAAAGCCTGCATATCGCGTACAGCTTTACGGAAAATCACATCTTTTTCGATATAGTTTTGTTCAATATAGCGTTCAACCCAAGGCTTGGGGAAATCCAGAATAAGCAGGGCGGAAGGAGGCGGGTTGGTCAAATCGACAATTGATACGCAGGTATGCATATCAAAACCAAGAGGATTAATATATTTAGAAAGTGTACTTTTTAAAACTTCAACATTCGTTTCATACATGGCGTCTGATATGAAATCCTGAACCCTAGAAAAAATCATTTTTCTTTCCACTCAATTACTTACCGGGAATTCTACCGCTTAAAGCCCCTTTTTGAGTGATAAACATGAAGACGATAACCGGGTTCAACCACGCTTTCCTCATTTCACCTCAAAAGAGAAAGAAGGCCATAAAACTGGTGTCATCATAGCATGAAAAGTAAGAGATATCCAATTAAGGCTTCACCTTCTCTCATATATATACCGCGTAAAAGATAGGCAAACTGATAAAACAATTCAATTCACACAAATTGTTTGGGTATCTGTTTATTTTTTTGAAATAGGAAAAAGATGGTTGGGGTGGCAGGATTCGAACCTGCGCATGACGGGATCAAAACCCGTTGCCTTACCGCTTGGCTACACCCCATCAGACAGTCCTCTATCCTGAAGGTGTCGCGAACATAAGCAGATTTTATTCAACATGCAATGCTCATTTTACAAAAATACGTATTTTTATTTTTGTTTATTTTTTTTGGGCCTATTTTAAGGAATTGACAAGGCTCTTAGACTAAAAGATAACACATAAATACAAATTCAGACCATGAGGAAGATGAATGGCTATAGTTGTAACCGGAGCGGCGGGCTTTATTGGATTTAATGTGGCGCGGCTCCTGCTGGACCGCGGTGAAGAAGTGATCGGGATTGATAATCTCAATGATTACTATGACGTAAATCTGAAAAAAGCCCGACTGGCGGAAATTGAAGGCAATCCGAATTTCACCTTCCTGAAAGTTGATTTTTCCGATTTTGACAGCCTGAAACAAGCCCTCGACCAACATAAGATTAAAAAGGTGGTCCACCTGGGCGCCCAGGCCGGCGTACGGTATTCCCTCACCAATCCCTTCGTCTATATTCAGTCCAATCTGGTCGGTCATGTCAACATCATGGAATATTGCCGTCATCTGGACGATTTTGATCATCTGGTTTATGCCTCGTCCTCCTCCGTTTACGGGGGCAACAAGAATATGCCATTCTCCGTTGATGACCGGGTAGACAACCCTGTATCGCTTTATGCCGCCACCAAAAAATCGGACGAATTGATGAGCCAGAGTTATTCTCATCTCTTCCGCCTGCCCCAGACCGGACTGCGTTTCTTCACCGTTTATGGCCCCTGGGGCCGTCCGGACATGGCCATGTGGATTTTCACCAAGAATATTCTGGAAGGTAAGCCAATTCCCGTGTTTAATCATGGCGACATGCTGCGCGATTTCACTTATATTGAAGATATCATTGACGGGATCGTCCGTTGTCTGGATAACCCGCCAAAAGATGACGGCACCATGCATACCATCGGGTCAAACGCCCCTCACCGGGTTTATAATATCGGCAATAACAATACAGTAAAACTTCTGGACATGATCAAGGTTTTGGAAGATGCGCTTGGCCATAAGGCTGAAATGGATCTTCTGCCGATCCAGCCCGGCGACGTACGCGAAACCGCCGCCGACATTTCCGCCATTCAGAATGATCTTGGATTTGAACCAAAAACAAAAATCGAGGAAGGCATTCCAAAATTCATTCACTGGTATAAGCAATATCACAAAATAAATTAAAAGGATGAAACCGCTTGGCATGGGATAACCTGATCGCGAGAGTGATGTGGCTGTTTATTCAGCCAAGCAATTTTTTCTTTCTTCTCCTTCTTCTGGGGCTATTTTTCACCTGGCGGCGGCACCGGGGAAAAGCTGTTTTTACCTTGTTTTTCTGTGCGGCGCTTTATGGGCTGGTAATGTTTGGACCATTGACCAACTGGCTGCTGACCCCTCTGGAAAAAAGATTTGCTTCCTACACCAATCAGGTAGAGCAAGGCCCTTATAGTGGCATTATTGTTCTGGCGGGAGCAGAACGGCTAGGCCTCAGCAGTGACCATAAGCAGGTTTCTTTAAGCGGCGCTGGAGAGCGCCTGATAGAGGCCGCGAAGCTGGCCCGACAATTCCCGAACATGCCTGTTATATTTTGCGGCGGCGCCAGGATTGACGACGGCATGAGCGAAGGAGATGTTGCCCGTAAGTTCTTCCGGGAGGCTGGAATAGATATTGGACGCATCAGATTTGAAGAAAAATCTTACAATACTTACACCAATGCCATGGAAGCCCGCAAGCTGATCGCCACAACTGAAACAGCACCCTGGTTGTTGGTTACATCCGCATTTCACATGCCGCGGTCGGTTGCCGCCTTTCGGGCAGCTCACATCCCGGTACAACCTTACCCGGTCGACTATCGGACAGAATTAAACAACACCGCTTTTGGGAAGCCGGATGCGGCAGGAAATTTTACTCAATTTGACTATGCCGTTCATGAATGGGTCGGCCTGCTCACCTACTATATACGAGGCAACACGACTGAAGTCTTTCCCAAATCCCCCTGACAAAAAAGCCCCGCCGACATGGGCGGGGCTTTGAAGCAATAATGTATCTGTTATTACAGTTGCCATTTTCGCAAATGTTTAGGCTTATCCAGCTCACGCCACATGGCCTTCACATCGGCAATCAACCCGCCTGTTTCCAGAAGACGCTCCAGATCTGCCCCCGTTAAAGCGCGATAGGCATCATGTGAGACAACTCCCATCACCGCAGCATAGCTGTTGTCTTCCAACTCATCCAGAGACGGTACCAAATCGATGTTATAGAATTTTTTGGCTTCGACCGGATCGGCCGCCGCGTCATGGACATCGACTTTAAAGCCCCGCCGACGCAGGCTATGGATCAGATCAATGGCCTTGGTATTACGCAGATCTGGACAGTTCTCCTTGAACGTCAAACCGAGAACAAGAATTTTTCCCGCCCCGGACAGTTGCGCGCAAACCCGTTCCGCTACGAAATCGGCCATGCTGTCGTTAATTGCCCGCCCGGACAGGATGATGCGCGGGTCATGATTGACCTGTCGCGCACGCTCCGCCAGATAATATGGATCAACACCGATGCAATGCCCGCCCACAAGTCCTGGGGTAAAATTCAGGAAATTCCATTTCGTGCCCGCCGCTTCCAGAACATCATAGACAGAAATGCCCAGTTTCTGAAAAATCATCGTGATTTCATTGACGAAAGCGATGTTAATATCACGTTGGGAATTCTCAATCACTTTCGCAGCTTCCGCCGCGCGAATGCTGGCCGCGGCAAATGTCCCGCCAGAAGTTACAGCGCCGTAGATATCCGCAAGGACATTGGTTACTTCAGGCGTTTGTCCGGAAATTACCTTGGTGATTTTATCAACCGTATGTTCTTTATCGCCCGGGTTTATCCGTTCTGGTGAATACCCCAGGAAGAAATCCTTGCCACATTCCAGACCGGATGTTTCTTCCAATACCGGTCCACAAAGTTCTTCGGTGACGCCTGGATAAACAGTGCTTTCAAAAACGACAATCGCCCCTTTGGTCAACAAAGGTCCCAGTAATTCACAAGATGACCTTACAGGCCCCAAGTCTGGACTATTATCATCATTCACCGGCGTTGGTACAGTAACGATATAGACTGCCGCATCTTTGATATCGGCGACATCTTTCGTCAAGATAATGCTGCTCGCTTCGAGGCGCGCCTGATCAACTTCTTCCGTCCGGTCAAAACCGTCCTTCAGTTCTCGCACCCGGTCTTCACTAATGTCAAAACCGATGACGTTGAATTTATTGGCCATCGCCACCGCCAGCGGCAACCCTACATATCCCAGCCCCACGACGACGATGCGGCTATCAGCTGTAAAAGCAATATCAGTCATATTTCTTCCGAATTCTTTCGCTTAATGAGTTTTTAGTTTCTCTTTATAATTTCATGTAAAGGGAGATGATTAAGAAAAGGATACCATTCTCCCCAAAAATACAAATATTTATTTTCCACAATTCATTTACATTTCACCCGACGGACCTCAGGTCTAGTCCAAAATAGCGCGCCAGTCATTTTCCAGTCTGTCTTTTCGGCCAGAGGAAATCAAATCATACAAATCCTGCCGCCGGTCCAGTTTCTGCCCACCGTTCCGACCCAAGCTTCTAAAATCGAACCTTGCGTCCCGAGTGCTGGGCTCATACCAGAACATTTCCAGAGGAACCGTCAGGTAAATGCCTTTATCAAAACTACCGGCGCCGAATTTCTCCGCTGACATATCTGTGTAGGTCGCCCAAACGCCAAGACGAATACCATTATTAAAATGTCGGGAGATATCCAGGGTCGCGCCAAAATCCCCAGCCAGATAACGCCCAGCGCTCAGCTTACTGGTGATATTATATTTTTCATTTTCATGATATAGCGTAACATGGCCCGTCAGGGTCTGATAGTCCCGAAAGGAAAATAACTGGTCATAATTGCGCTGTTTTACCCAATTCAATTCAGCTCCGATCGCCAGATTAGTTGTATAAGGGCGGTAAAGAACTTCTGCGCTCACCCCACCATACATGCTTTCCAGCAACCCCGCGGACAATCGTGTAAAGAAACTCTCATCCAGGGCATGGCTATAATTAAACTCCAGGCGTTCTATCGAACGTCGGCCCTCTCGCGTATAAAGTGACACATCGCTTCTGACCTTAGGAACATCCGGGGTCGAATCCAACGGAATTTTGTCCAGGTCACCGGTAATAAACTGCTTGATCTCACCCGCCAGACTAAGATGTCGGCTGACTTGCACTAATCCATAGAGATGAACATAAAGGTCATGCCGGAAGCGCCCATCTTCATTCCCCCCAAAATGCGACTTCATACCCGGGATAATACCCCATTCCATTTGCGGGTATGACTTGCCGGAAGGAACAGACGGATCTGACTTCACATACCCCGGGATTTGAACCACACTGTTGGCCCACATCTCTTCCGGGCTGCTCTGGTAACGCTTGGCATTCTCAAGATCACGGCGCAAGACCGATACTTCTGAAATAGACAGTCCCTCTTTTTCAGTCACCAGGGTAAATATCTCAACCTGAGACGGCATTTCTTGCGTCAGAAGCCGCGCGGTACGACCAATGTTCTTGGCTTCATTAAAATATGGCCCCGCCTTTTTAACCACGGTAACCTTTCGGCCTTCAATGGCGACTGACAGAGGCGTTAATTTTTCTGCATCGAGGCGTTCAAGAGCCGCAGCAGCCACAAGACCTGTATCGCCTTGTCTGGCCGCCTGTTCACGCAGGTATACTACTGTCTTATGATAACGTTCCCGTGCAGCTCTTCCGATGATATCAGCCTGGCTTGCATCATAACGTTCAAAAGCGGCCCCGCTATCTGCGATAAACAAGGTTACTGTATTGTAGCTTTCCAGAATGGCGCCTAACACCGTAAGGTAATCAATCCGGCCCTTACCTATTCTACGCACATGGAAAATGTTTCTGTCCTGTTTTTGCGCAATACTCTCAATTGCGACATCCAAGTAGCGCAATCTGGTAAAGACATCATCACTGCGTGATAAGACAGGCGCCATCTCTGGCATATTACGTACAGCAATATTGTCTTTGCTTCTTTCAAAGATTGCAGGAGGCTTTCTATCCTTGAAGAGTCTTCCCAATTTCATTTTATGCAGATTTTGGCGCAAGGTTAAACGAAAGGATACTCGATCCCCATGATCAAACCCAAGGGCGAGGCTCGCCCAATCCGTCGGTGCATAATTCAAGCCTATATTGAAAGCGCTTTTCCGGTCAAAAGAAGAAAATTCATCATATTTACGGCGGTCAACCCCGCTGTATTCAGCCTTGATGCTCACGCCTTCCAGAGGTGTTCGGTACTCGACACCAGCAAAGAATGCCATATCCTGACCTGCGAAATAACTGCCTGTTCTAAGATCACCACTTGCGGAGGATGTATCCCGCTCTGAAAAGCCATCCCCAAACAAGTGGAACATATTCCCCAGCCCCCCACGTGATCCAAGAAATCCCCAGCCCAGCCCCATTGTAAAATCAAAATCATAGTAACGTTTACTGGCAACCAGATATTCACCGGCATAACGGCCATTGCCCAAAACATCCTGAAGACCAAGGGCCACTTGCGGTCTGTAGTTGCCCTCTTCCCAGAGGCGAACTTTAATATCCAATGAGCGGTCCACCCCAAGACTGTCCGGCTTGTCATCCGTATAGCTTAACGTGGTTTCAAGCCAGGGGGTCGCCTGCCAACTGGCAAAAACCCGCGTGGAAGGCCCCTCATGATGCCCCCCAATCGAAATATCGCCGTCCGGAGCAAAGCGTGCTGTTCTCATTTCCAGCAGCCCGACACCCCCAAAATTATTCATTGAATAAGAAAAGGTCTCCCCACGTACCGCAGATATTGAAGAAACCATTCCTCCCACAGTAAGTGCAATCGACAAGACTATCTTGCAATATTTCGCATGACGTAATTTATATGAGGCTCTCTCCACTTAAGGGTCCGCTAGTTACGTATTAAGACAGCAATGGAAGCTGCCGATACAGCGAGGTTCTGGAAAATTCCACCAATCTCTTTAATCAACGACAAACTGTCGTATGGACTGAGATCTGTTGGCACTACAATCGCTGTTCCCGGAGGAATGCTAAGATCTCTATCGCCTCCCCAGGATGACAATGTGATAGGTTTTGACACACCGTTGGGATAAACAATATACACACGGCTTTCGTCAGCAGACGCGGTATAACTGCCCACTTCATCAATATATTCGGAAATTGTTTTCCCTGGAATAAACTGCAATGCTCCCGGGTTCAAAACATCTCCCATCGCAATAATAAAATTAGGCCGCTTAGGAATATAAATGGTGTCCCCGGCTTCCAAAACTGTATCCAGTTCGGGGTTTAAGGATAATTTGAGAGGGTCTGCTTCGATAACTACCCGCCCGATAAGTTCGGCATTGGCCAATTGATTGGTCAATTGTTGAGCGGCCATTAACGAGTCCGCTTCGATATTCTTTTTCACCGATGCGGAAATCATGGCTGATTGCAGATGTTTTGCTGTCTTCTGCAATTCCTGACGCTGTATTTCCTTCACCCTTTCACGGGTAAAAATCGCACCATAGGTATAGGCCTGCTCCGAAACACCGCCCGCCCTCAGCATAAGATCAGAAAGCTTTTCGCCCTTTTGGATGGTATAGGCGCCTGGCTGAATAAATTCCCCAGACATAAGAACTGCCCCCGATTCAAAGTTTGAGAATTTTGACCCGATACGCACCCCGCCCCCCGGATTAATCTTAACTTTCGAAATATCCGTTTTATGGGCGTTTATTGAATTCCATTCCATTTCAATGAAGCCAGACTTCACCTCAGAATCATAACTTGTCACCTCAATATTGGTCAGGTTGGCATCGTTTGTCATACCACCACTGACTGCAACAAGAGATTTTATTGAAGCACCATTCGTAATAGGATAAACCCCCGGCAACCGCACAGCCCCATCGATCGAAACGATATATTCAAGAATAAACGGCAGCAAGTTCTTTACTTCCTGATAAATAATCGGGCATTGAGGTTGGCCTTTTTCTACCTTTTCCTTTTTCTCCGCTTCTTTCTTTAACAATTCTTCCATCATGAGTGCTTCTTCATCTTTGCTCACAAGGGCTTTGGAACGCAGCTTTTCCTTTTCTTCATCTTCAACGGTTTTGTCTTTTTCACTTTCGGCTTCCTTACGCACAAAAACAGCACGGGTTGCCGTCGCGAAACGGTTTGTTTGGGTATCGTTAATAATCCTCGCCAAATGCCCAAGGGGTTCACAATAATTCGGATTTGGTTGCCCCCCATCCAAGGTTTGATTTACATCATATCTCCCGGAAAAGATGACCTGCCGGATATCATCCGATATCAAAAAAGATATATCGGAACGCCCAAGAAAAACAACGCGATCACGGTCATTCAAATGTACGGCAGTATTTCCAGATAAAGCCGTTTGCGGTGTAAAAGGCGTCAGATATCTTGCCTGCGTAGCTTTGTCGACCCGCTCAATAACACCGAACAATAGATACGGGTCATCCTTCAGGTTTAAAACATTCCCCAGCAGACTATAAATATTGTGTGATGTGGAAAGAGAGCGAATCCCCGGAGTCTTGACATGCCCGATCAATTCAACTTTCCCCGATTGCGAATTTTCGATCAAACGGGCGATCAGGGCTTCCCCATTTTTCACATTCTGGCCCCGTCCCTCAATTCGTCTAAAGGTCTGCCTGCCGTGTTCATCCACGCTGACCTGGGATATTTCATATCCCGCAGGACGTAATGTCCCCCCGGCCATATCCATTGCCTCTGTGAAAGGAATACTTTCACGTTTAGCCGGCAACTCATATATGCCAGGGCGTACCATTTCTCCATCCAGAGCAATCGTCGCCCCGATTGTAGGCACAATAACCCGATCCCCATCATTCAAAGTATCAAAGCTGCCGACTTGTCCCTTCAATAGTCCATATATATCCAGCGTGGTTTTCTCGCCGCCGCGATAAATAGTAATATTGCGCAAGGATCCGGTTTTTTTCACCCCCCCTGCATTCATCAGAATTTCCAGTGGCGTCGCCAGGCTCGACGTACGGATGACTCCAGGCGTGTTCACTTCCCCTGCAACAAAAACAGATATCTGCCGGACCGTGGCCAGAGAAACATAAACCTCCGTCCCAATTATGCTTTCTGAAACCTGAGCTTTCAGAACCTTCCGAAAATCACCATAAGTCATACCGGAAACCGTGATCGGCTTTAAATCCGGAATAATGACCCGGCCTTCAAGATCTACGGTCACAGTGAAGGATTGCGATTTAGATCCCTGTAAAGTGATAATCAATTCATCGCCAATACCCAGCTTGTAGGTGTCGGAGATCGTTCCCGTCATAACCTGGCTTTCCGCCGGAATATTGGCGAATATGGAATAGCCATACTGCGCAATTTCAGACCCCAGCCGATCGCGATAATCTTCCTCCAGTCGGGAAACTTCCTTCAACACATCCATCCGCTGTTCAAGTAAATTTTCCTGTTGCTTTTGACGCTCTTTTTGACGCGCCTCGTCCAGCGGAGAAATAACGGTTTGATTACCCGCTCTCACGCCAACCTGGTTCTTCAAGGAATCCAGCATGGAAGGGTCGATTGTTTGGCCTGATGCAGACTGATAAAATAGGATGGTCCCGGCAAACGCCGAACAGATTATTGCTCTCAAGAAGTTGGTCTTCCCCATCATATTTTTCCTCATGACAGTCACTGGTTTATTATTAAGTCGGGAATGTAGCATATGTGACGCAAGGTGCAAGCACTTGGTCTGCATTTTATATAACTTGCGTTACCTGAACCCACCATGACGGCTTCCCCGGACAAATCTCGCCTTCAGCCGCCCGAGCCGCTTCTTGGGTTTCATATATCGCGAAACAGGTTGCGCCACTGCCCGACATGGCGGAATAGATGCAGCCTTCGGTCGCACAAAGATGGCTTAATACCTCAGAAATAACGGGCTCAACCAAACAGGCCTCTCTCTGAAGGTCATTCCCTCTCGTCAACAATAGACGTCTCAGCTGCGCCAAGTCATCAATCTCGGGCGGGATATCCAATGGTTTTGAGAAAGGCGCTTGTTTTTTGGCCCTGGCCTGAAAAATAGCCGTTGTGGAGACTGACACACCGGGATTAACCAGCAGCATATACAAGTTTTTTTTCAGAGAAACTGGCGTCAGAACTTCCCCTATTCCTGACATACGACGGGTTCCACTCGCCATACAAACCGGCACATCGGCGCCGAGCAATAGAGGCAAATCCCCCATTTCCGGTATTTTATCACAAAGCCCCCAAAGTTCTGTCAAGGCCTTGAGCGCCGCCGCCGCATCCGCTGATCCGCCGCCAATACCCGAGGAGATGGGCAAATTTTTGATCAGCTCGATTTGAGCGCCAACACGGATATCAAACCTGTCCCGTAGAAGTTGGGCCGACCGTAACACCAGATTATCGGATTGCCCCAGAAGGCCGCCGCCAAAAGGACCCGAAATAGTCAATGACAGCTTTTCGGCGGGGAAGACCGTAATTTGATCGCCAAAGTCTGCAAACACAACCAGACTATCAAGCAAATGATATCCATCCGCCCGCTGTCCCGTAATTACAAGATCGAGATTTATTTTAGCCCGGGCAATCCGGGACACAGACTTATTTGCCATCCCGTATCTTGGTTTTAATTTTGGCGACAAGTTCGGCATCCGGCTTTAGCGACAGCGCATGACGCCACTGAAATTTTGCTTCATTCTTGCGCCCGACGGCCCAGTAGGCATCACCAAGATGATCATTAATTGCCCAATCATCCGTTTGCAGCAAAACGGCTTTTTCCAGATACTCAACAGCCTTTGACATATCGCCCATACGATAAAGCGCCCATCCGAGACTATCGATAATATACCCGTCATGTGGCCGAAGCTCCACAGCCCGTTCTAGCATAACTCTGGCTTTTTCTACGTTGATCCCTTTATCAACCCAGCTGTAGGCCAAATAGTTCAGGACTTGCGGCTGATCCGGCCGCAATTCAAGCGCCTTGAGGAAATCTGCTTCCGCCTGGTCCCATTTCTGGCCCTGCTCGTAAACGATGCCACGGGTATAGAAAATGCTCCAATGCGTCTCTTTATAGGCCGGCAGTTGTTTCAGAAGCCGAGAGTATGCGACGGCGGATTCGTCAAAACGGCTGTGCATGCGATACACATCCCCCAGAGCCGCAAATATCTCGGTATTTTTAGGGAACTCCTGCGACAGATGCGTCATCGCCGCAATCGCCTGATCCACCTGCCCTTGTTTTTCAAGCACCCAGGCCATCTGTAACCGGGCCCTGAAATACAGCGCATGTTTCCTGATTATCCGCTCATAACTTTTCAAGGCCCCCTCATAGTAAAGTTCGGCTTCAAATATCTGCCCCAGCAAATAATCAGCAATGAAAAAATCTTGTTTGAGATATTTGGCGTACTGCAGATAAATTGTCGCCGGTGTTCTGATATTATCCTGCATCAGGAAATTTGCCGCTGTATAGAATATCTCCGCAACCCCTTCGGCTTCTGAAGAAATCAGGGACACCGCCGGAGATTTATTTTTCTCTCCCTTGTCCAGATCAGCTAACGCTCTGAGAAGTCGCGCATTCTCTGGGGCTTTTTCCAGATAATTCGTATAGAGTTGACGCGCATCTTCCCCTCTGCCAATCCGCTGCAACAGAATACCATATGCCTCTACCGTCCTCAGGGACAACGCCCCTGGCACCAGCAATGCTTCGGAATACATTTGTTCGGCGAGATGCGTCTTGCCCAGAAAATCATAAAACAACCCGGCATGAAACTTCTTGAAATCAAGGAAATTTTTATCCTTTAAAGAAGCTTCTATATTGGCTTCCGCCATCTTGGCATCGCCTTTCGCCAATAAAACCCAGGACAGGAACAAAGGCTTAAATAACCCGTAAACCCCGGCGTCCCCCAAATTATTCAACGCCAGAAGCGCCGCATCATGGTTGCCCGTTTTCATCTGTTCCAAAAACAGGTACATCTGCACCATGCTGTCGCCAACATTGTCATCCGCCAATTTATGAGCGACGTCAGACGCCTTGTCATATTGACCATCCGCAATAAAAATAGAGAAAGATTTGCGCAGGATCATCTGATCATCTGGATCCAGCGCCAAAATCTTGGCATAGAAATCCGCCGCCATATGAAGATCACTATTGCGGGCCGCATGCAGCCCCGCCAGATATTCACCAAATGGCTTTTCACTGACTTGCCGCAACGGTGGACTTTCCTTCCAGGCCAACGCCGGCCCCATCGACAAGGCCAGCGCCGTTACGGCAACTGCCAGCTTTTTGACAACAGACAGCGCTCTCGGATTCGGGGTATTATGTTTCAAACTTAACTCCAGCCTTGCAGAATTCAAACCTACCCCGAGCTTTCGCCCTACATATTGGGGTAATTAGGACCGCCGCCACCTTCTGGCACAGTCCAGTTTATATTTTGTGTCGGATCCTTGATATCACAAGTCTTGCAGTGAACACAATTCTGCGAATTAATTTGCAGCTTTGGATTCTCGCCCTCATCATCAAGGATAAATTCATACACACCCGCCGGGCAAAAGCGAGCTTCCGGCCCGGCGTATACAGTATAGTTCACATCAACAGCCACTGCATCATCTTTTAATTTCAAATGACAAGGTTGGTTTTCTTCATGGTTGGTGTTGGACAGAAAGACAGATGATAATTTATCAAATGTCACCACACCATCCGGTTTCGGATAATCGATCGGCTTACATTCACTGGCCGGTTTCAGGCACTTATGGTCCGCATCATGGCCAAATGTCCACGGCAACAGAAACCCCAACCCCAGATTATTCATCCACATATCAAACCCGGCATATAATGTCCCAAGCACCGCGCCGAATTTATGAATGGCCGGCTTGGCGTTCCGCACCCGGTAAAGGTCCTTATAGACCCAGCTTTTTTCAAAAGCCTCCGGATAAGCAGTCAGCTCATCCTTGCCCTCCCGGCCTTCAACAATCGCTGCAAATGCGGCTTCAGCGGCCATCATCCCGGTTTTCATGGCGTTATGAGTGCCTTTGATCCGCGGTACATTAACGAAACCTGCGCTACAGCCGATGAGAGCACCACCGGGGAAGGTCAGTTTCGGAATCGATTGGAAACCACCTTCATTAATGGCCCGCGCCCCGTAAGAAATCCGACGCCCACCTTCCAGCAGAGGGCGAATGGCGGGATGGTTTTTATAACGCTGCATTTCATCAAACGGCGAAAGGTAAGGATTAGAATAGTCAAGACCGACCACAAACCCAATCGCCACCTGGTTATCTTCCAGATGATATATAAAGCCACCGCCAACGGTTTCCTTATCCAGAGGCCAGCCCTGGGTATGAATCACCGTGCCCTGGTGATGTTTTGCCGGCTCTACTTCCCACAGTTCTTTGATGCCGATCCCGTAAGTCTGCGGCTCTTTACCTGCCCTAAGGTCAAATTTCTCAATCAAGCCTTTGGCCAGAGATCCCCTCA
>TARA_R110002073_G_scaffold64719_3_pt1 | contig 19836 bp, 16 predicted proteins | sample TARA_R110002073 | Tara Oceans TARA_R110002073 (sample SAMEA4397174) | marine metagenome | biome: Polar Biome; feature: [DCM] deep chlorophyll maximum layer (ENVO:01000326); material: water (ENVO:00002006), including particulate matter (ENVO:01000060) such as... | depth 40 m
GAGAGTTTCGGCCCCAACGGGTAATTACCCGTTCGGCAAATGCAAAGAAAGTCGCGTGTGACTTCCTCTACGAGCCCCCCTGGATTCTTGCCCTGACAAAGCACTCACTTCCTTGCGATTCATTTGTGGAAACAGTGAGAACGCAATGCCGAGTGAGTCGTGATTTTTAACGTTTTGTTATCACTCCTAAGGTTCGAGTCTTTGTGGGCTCGATTCCATATTTATTTGTTTCAAAAAGGCGAGCAGAATGATGCGATCCGTGTTGTTATTGAGTTCTTTGTTTCTTGTGTTCTCGCTTGGCTGTGCCGAGAAAGAGGCGGCTCCTGTGTCCACCGGACTCGACCAGAGTGCGATCGACCAATATCAAGCTCAATCCGAAGGCGAGGGATACGATAACTATGTCGAGCCGAAATAGTGATTAGGACCGCCGATGGTCTTGTTGCCAGTCGCCCGTATTGAGACTCGTTTGATTCGTGGCCGATCCAGCATCTGCAAATTTGCCCGTGAATGGAGGTGAATGAACAGGGCTCGTTCCCGGTTCAATCATCCGACATCATGTCTTTCCCATTTTTTCTGTCGCAACAATTTTTCTGTCTATCTTGTTCCTCGATCCACAAAGGCATCCATCGGTAACGACGATTGTCGCGTGCCTAGCTGGTTCACTGGCTGATACGACGCCATGCTTCGTCATACCATCACACGGTGGGGCACCGGTGAGGAAAGGTTAAAAAATCACAGGTTAGAAAATGAGAAGCGATGGCTGGAACAACGCGGCGGCGAGCAACGATTGGTGTTGATAAGGGACCATGACGGTTCCAGCATATTGAGGACAATGCTCTGCGTTAATCGCACACGATGACGCTGTGCAAGGGAGCTGTCCTTCGTTGGGTAACTGTGTTTCTCCTGTTTGCCGAACCGGTCTCGCACCAATCAGGCCGGAAAAACGGAAAGGCGAAGGACAGATGAATGAAGGACAGGCGAATTCAAATGAGCTGGTCGCCGAGCGTATTCTTCAGACAGCAGTGCTGACCTGAGTCCGGCGACGCAACTGATTACGGGGCGGCTATAATAAATTCTCAATCGGGAAAATACGACTCTGCCGCTCCAGTGCAGAAGGGAGGTCACTCGATTTGCTTTTCGGGGAGTGTGACCTGTGAACTCCTTTCGGTGCGAAGGGCATACGCAGCCCACATTATGCAGGCCGCGGTAACAGCGATGGCAAGCCCCAACCCTAGTTTGGTTGCGGGAGGAGCAGGCAAAAGCAAACAAACGAGCAAGCAAAGCAAGATGGGGTGGACTATCTTGCCCCAACGCTGCGGTATCAACCAGCCAAGTTCTGCAGCAGCGCTATGAGCAAATACCTGAAACGAAGCGAGAAATAGCGGGATGAACAACCAGGGGGCCAACGCCGAATATCCAAGCGGAGCGAGGTAGAAACGGGAGGTCCAGGGAAAGCTGAATCCAACAAGCGACACTGTCAGTAAGGATGCAGACCACAGTAGTTGAAGGCCATTCATATTTCGCAGAGAGTCCATAGCGGAAGTGTCAGGTGTTGGAGTTCTTGCTGGGCTTACAAAATGTGTAGCCGGGAATGGGTGGTGATTTGTCACTTCCAAAAACGATCCTGCAGCTCCGGCACCATCACATTGGTCGCGGCGGTTACAGGGGGTGATCGCGACCCCGATGATCACGTTCGTAAGTCATCGTACCCGACCCGTGATCGAGTCGCAATTCAATTTGTTGCAAACGAATTGGTCAGTCGGAAGCGACTGAAAACATCCGTGGCGTAACAGTTGAACCAATTGCCGCTGACATTTACTTGGGGTGACACCGCGTCTACGTCGATTGTGATTCGCGTGCTCGTCGAGTGAACACAACACGTCCGTTCACGTCTTTGCGATCCGACAACACGAAATCCAGACGTTCCAGAACTGCCATCGAGCCGAGGTTGTCGCGTGCGACGCGAGCGTGGAAACCAGTGAATCCGTTCTCCAATGCCAGGGACAGTACTTGCCGAACGATCATGGTCATCGACCCTGCAGCTCTCTGGGAACGCCAGTATCCGATCTCGTCATCAGTTCGAGTTGCGGTTTTTAGATCGCAACTAGCACACGGAAGACCGTCGGGATCGTTCGCGATAAACACGTAATACCGATGGCTACTCCATCCCGCCGCCGCCCACTGAATGAAGTCTCTCGCGTCGTCCGACGTGTAAGACCTTCCCGCTAGTCGTTCACGGAACAGCCGATCGTAGATGGTCGTTTCGTTGCAACACGCGGCGATTCGTTCACGCACTTTTTTCGTATTGAACCGCTGCGTCAATCCGCAGAGTTGCAGCGACGTGCCGGGGATCCTTGTACTGTTTGGATTCATCTTCGCTGGATATCGCTAGTGATGTGGGGGAGCAGCGAACGGTTGATCTCTCGCTTGAGAATGCTCACGTTCGCCGGTTATGTAATGCGGGGCGTTAATTATCGATTGGGATGGTGTCGGAGACACGCGGGATCGAGCGAACGCGTCGCCATCCACACCAAGCAAGGTATCCCGCGATGATCGCAAAGCCAGTTCCAAAGATCAGGATGAACCAGAGATCCATCGGTTCCTCGGCCATCAATACTTCGCCGACAGTCGTCACAAGTCCAAACACAAAAAACGCAGCTAACAATAGGTTCAGTATGCCAAGCGGACGAGTAAGCTCGTGATGTTTTCGATACCAGCAGATCCATTCGGCGATCGCGTAGCAGGCCACCGGCAGTACCAACATAAAACCACCGATGAAGGAAAAAGGGTTATCGGCAGCACCAATTGCGATAACGCAGACGATGAAAAAGAGAGTGGCAAATGTGAAGTTGATGACGAAACAAAGAGTGTCAAGCGGACGCGTTGCAGATGCCGTGAATGAGTCAGCGGGATGATGCGGTGGGGTGTATGACGCTGCGTTCATGTCTAGGTAGGAAAACTTAGTCCGACTCCGCCAGCCGTCCTCGGATGCATGACCCGCGACTCGGTTTCGTCTGCGACCTGCGGCTCAATCCGGCAGTGCTAATCGTCTCGGCGGCAAAAAAATGGATGGCAAAAAAATAGTCATTTGATTTGGAGCGATCACAACGCTGGACTCCTTCTACGCGTGACACATGTTTTTGCCCCACATGTTTTTGCCAGAAATGCAGCGAGAAAGGATCCTAACGTCCGCTTCACAGCGGCGGGGACCTCCAGTGATTTTGAGTGTTGACAGAACCAGCGCGAGCCACTGCATCGGTGTATCAGAGTCGCGATCAAACCATCGACCGTGCAGCTCATTCGCACCGATTCGACTGCGTCATTTCTTCGGTATCAGCTCCTCAACCACACTCCGCTTAAGTGGGTTTTGGGTGGAAACCTTGATCGAACACAGGCCGGCAATCAAGTACCCTGATGGCTCGGCCACGCTTGGAGCTGTAGCCTCAAAGTGGATGAAAGGTGAATCTTCGATCTTCAACCCTTACAGCATTCCTTGTGAGCTAGCGTTTGTCAATCAGAACGATACCATATTGGCGCTCGATCTGCTTAGGCGCAAATCGCCCGTCGATCTTCGCGTTGATCGTCCGCCAATCGAATTCCATGGTTCGGATTCTATCGGGTTCCTCCACAACGGCGACGGAGGATCGGAGTTTGAAAAAGTTAAATTGACAATTGTAAATTTCAAATTGAATCGGGGGGCGTGCTTGGCGATGCGGCTGGCAGTTCAACCGGCCGCGGGGTGCTTGAGATTTTGGTGCGGTGGGATCTTTAGCAAGATCCACTACGTTAATCTTTTACTTGACGACGTCCCAAGGATCGAGCGTGGCGAAGGATTCGGTTTCGGTTGGGGACTGGAGTGATGCTACCGGATCGCTACAGAAATCGATCGCGTGATAACCCGCCGGGCGATGGTTGCCGCTGTCGCCCATGCCACCAAACGGCAAACTGCCTGCGGCTCCGGTTGTGGGCCGGTTCCAATTGACCACTCCGGCGCCGACGCTGTCGACAAAGTTTTCAAACATGCTGGTTGTGCCACCGAGTAGCGTGGCGGCTAAACCATAGGGCGTGTTCGCTGCTGCTGCGACCGCCGCATTAAAATCAGCGACTCGCTGGATCACCAGCAGCGGGCCGAACCATTCGAGTTCGCCGATCGCTGAGAGCTGAGTGTCAGTGCATTGCGTTGCATCGACAATCGCAGGGTGCACCAAGTTCTCGCGACGCGAATTGACTTTCCAAGGCACGACCGCACGGCAGCCGTTTGCTAACAGGGCGTCATAGGTCTTGCGTAATTGTTTGGCGGCAAGGGCTGAGATCAACGGTCCGACTTGGGGTGTTGTCTGGTCGCCGGGTAATCCGACGACCAGCGATTGTGTTCGCTCTATGACCGCATCGATGTGAGCTTCGCTGTGCGAGTTCTCGATAAACAAGGCACGTCGGGCACACGAACAGCGTTGGCCTGCGGAAACGAATGCCGAAAAAGTCACAAGCTCGGCCACGGTCGCCGATGGGATCGAGTCGCTGACGACAACGGGATTGTTGCCGCCGAGTTCTAAGGCCAACAAGACATCGGGGCGACCTGCTAATTGGCGATGAATGGCGCGGCCCGCAGCGCGGCTGCCGGTCAGCAAGACCGCATTGATAAGCGGCGAGTCAATTGCATGAACGGCAACCTCGACGCCCCCTTGGATCATCTGCATCACGCCATCGGGAAGTCCCGCTTGCCGCCAAGCATCGATCATCCATTGCCCGACCGCCGTGGCTTGATCGCTCGGCTTGAACACGATCGTGTTGCCGGCCAACAGCGCCGGGACAATTTGACCGCCGGGAAGATGCAGTGGGAAATTGAACGGGCCCAAGACCAAGGCGACACCGAGCGGATGATAACGAACCACACGAGCCAGGCTGCCCGATTCAATCACCGTTTTGCCGCGTCGTTCATGAAGGGCTGTGACGCTTAGATCGATTTTGCCGATCGCAGCGCCGACTTCGGCGTCGGCATCCCAAGGCAATTTGCCGACTTCGCTTGTAATGAGCTCGCGAATTTCTTCACGATGCTCGCTCAAGTGTTTTGCATAGTTGCGTGCGATCTGTATCCGTTGTGAAAGCGGAGTTCGGTGCCAAAGTATCGCGGATTGCCGTGCCGTTGCGATCGCTCGCTCGATTTGCTTGGGCGTCGATTCGGGGCCATCAAAGAGGATTGTGTCATCAAGTGGACTCACGCTTTGAAACAATTTAGGCATTTCTCGACTCCAACGGGATCGTGTTTCGATTTCTGACCTAGGTTTAGGTAGACGAGAATAGCTCTCTTGTCTGGCCACCTGCAATCTAAAGTCCACACACGGAGTATATACTCAGATGAAACGAAATAAAAAGAACGGCTTTTCGCTGCTTGAAGTGATCGCCGCAGTTGTGATCCTTGCTGTCGTCGCCGCTGCCACCGTAGCCACGGTCGCGCCGATGCGAGCGAAGAGCGATCAAAAGTTGTCTGAACAAGAAGTCGCGACACTAAACAGTATGGCACAAACCTACTTCCTCGAAACGGGCGCGTTCCCCCGCAGTGTCAACGACCTGGTTACGGGCGGTTACCTTGCCAATACGACTCCGGCCGAACAAACACGGATCACCGCAATCCGTCGTAATTACACCTACGCTCGTGCGACCGGTACGTTTACGAAACGCTAAATGGGCGTGGTCAGTCTCCGCGAGGAGCTGGCTGCGATCCAGGCCAAGCGAATCATTCACGGCGACATATGGCGTGAACGATTCGCAGGACATTTGGGGTCGTCGAGGAGACGCTGCGAGCGAGAAATTGTTTGCACCTCCACGTCGACCCATTTTTTTTGCCGAGATCCTTTGGGTGTCGATCATGTTTACCCAATCAAAACGAAACGGTGTCACCTTGATCGAAGCGGTCATGGTGGTCGTGTTGCTGAGTGCTTCGGCGGTCGCGAGCTCGTTTGTGTTGAGGCCGCGTTGGTCATCGGAGCGGAGTGCGACGGGGGTAACGCTGCATGTCGCGGATACGCTGATGATGGCACGCAATACTGCGATCACAAACCAAGCCGATGTCACGGTTCAGCGGATTCGCAAAGACGGCCAAGCGATGCTGGAAATCACTGAAGCGGCGGGGCCGATCCGCGATGAAAAGATCGCGTTCTTTGAATTGGGGACCGAGGTCACCGTGACAGGATCGCCCACGGAAATTCGTTTTTCGCCCATGGGCAGCGCCGACCGTGACCTTCGCTGGACGATCACTCAGGGCGGCGTCGCCGGAGAGGTTCGAGTGTCGCCCACCACGGGCAACGCTCAAAGCCGAGTTCCCTAACCTCGATGTACATCATGCGGATCGAAGCAAAAGTCAAATCGAAACATCGTCGCGGAGCCACATTGCTGGACGTCGTCACCGGATCGATGTTGCTTTCGGTTCTGTTGATTCCGTCGCTTCATTTAGTTACGCGGTCACAGAAGATGAATCGCCGATTGAAGTTGCACGACTCGATGTTGTACGAGGCCGACCAATTGCTGCAGCAGCGAAAGATTTTGCTTTCGGACCAGGTGTCGTTTACGAAGGCATGGGCGCGCCCGATGTCGAGTCCTGAACGGTCAACAATCGTGACCGAAGACGGCCACAAACTAGTCGCCGGTGTGCTGGTCCAACGTAATACGACCATCAAGTCGTCCAAATTATTAACGATCACATGCCAAGTGTGGCAGGACCGCAATCGCAACGGACGCGTCGATGAAGACGAACCGGTCGAAGAACTGCAATCGCACTGGGGCGAACCATGAGCCTTCCTCGCAAGCAACAATCGCGTCGTCGCGGAATCAGTTTGATCGAAGTGATCGCTTGTACGGCGCTTGTCGCGATTCTGTTCATTCCGATCGCCGGAGTGATTCGTGCCTCGGCGCGTTCGATTGCAAGTGCCCAGTCAACCGGATCAAGACCCGAAGAACTGCAGCATACTCTGACTTGGTTATCGCAAACGATTGACGATGGAACGGTCGTGAGCATGAACGCTTCGAGTTTGACTTTGCAGCGACGTGATGCCGCGATCGTCAAAGTTTTTCATTCGAACAATCAATTGGTCATGAGCGATGGCAAGTCAACGGATGTCGTGCTCGCCGAAAACATTCTGGATTTTACGATTCGCACGATCGTCCAGCCCAAACCGTCAAGCAAAACCGTGGGACTCGAGCTCGAGCTGGTTGGACGGGACGCAACGGATAATCGCAAGGTCGTCGAAACGTCGACGGTCGTGTTCCCGCCGCAAATTATCGAACCGAAAAAGGCGGGGAAATGATCAAGTCAAACCGCTTGCAGCCGTCCAAAAGAGCACGTCGTCGGACGGGTTCGGCATTGTTGCTGTGTACGCTTGCCGCGGCGGTGTTGTCGATGTCGGCAATCGCGATATTGAGGTCAAGTAAACTTGCGATCGCCCGCGTCGATGCACGGAGAACGGCGATTCAAGGGCGTCACATCGCAGACGGACTCGTGCAGCGAGCGATCGCTCAAATAAAAAGCGATTCTGATTTTGAAGGAGAGATCGTTGCAGCGGGAACGACGATGCCAACCGCTCGCGTGGTCGTCAAGCAGCCCAGTAAGAAGGAAGCGACGTTGTCGGTTTATTTGTACGAAAGATCAGTCTTCGCCGCGAAGGAAGTTTCGATCGACATCGACGAGCTAAAGACGAAGGGTAAATCAAAAGACCCAAAAGAGCCAAAGGCTCCCAAAACAAAGACAAAATAAGCGAGCTGTTTTCCGGTAGCGGAACTCGTCAAGAGTTCCGTCGTTGTTCAGAGATTCATCAAACGTCACTCTCGACTTCCGCGACGGTCAAGCTTGATGGATTCTGCCGTAGTGGATCTTGCTAAAGATCCTGCCACATGGGGATCTTGGGGATCTTTAGCAAGATCCACTACCGTCACCCTCGTTTCTAGTGGTCCGGCATTGCAGATCGCAGGATCATTTTCCATGCAGATCGATCATCGTTTTTAGATCGCTGCGGTAACCTTTGTCAGGAAATTGGCGACTATCGAACGCCGCTCCGACGCCGTCCCAGTTCTCCGTAGGCTCGTTGAATTGCGAGGCTTGGTCCGAACCGGTTGGGCTTGAAATGATCGTTCCCTCGGAATCGATCGGGCCACGAGCGGTCTTACGAAACGCTTTCTCTGCGTGAGAGATGATGCAATCACGAAGCGTGACCGGCAACTTCGCTCGGTCGTCGGTTTGCACCGCGGCACTGCGTGAGCCGAAGAAAGTACATCGCTGTGCCAACACGGGACCGCCGTTGCACCACAACCCCACGACTCCGCCGCCGGCGAAACAATTCCACAGCATGCCAGTGGACCAGATTCGAAAGTTGCGTTTGTTGTTCACTGCGACACAGCCCATCAGCCTGACGTCTTCCACCTTCAAATCAAAACCGGCGTCTTGATTACGAATCGCGCGACAGTGGTGGAAACGGACTCGCTGAGCACTACCCTCGACGACAAAACCGTCTCCGTTTTTGTATTTCCCCTTTTGCAGCGGCATCATGTTGTTGCTGGCCACACACTGGTTAAACAGGAAATCACGGTTGGGCGAGTCGCCGTTGTTGACGGTAAAGCCAAACGGCAGCAACTCTGTTTTTTTCTCCCACGACTCGTCGCCTTCGGAGCAATCGGCGGTACATCGCAACAATTCCACTCGGTCGCATCCCTGTTCGAAGCGGAAACCATGTTTGGTGTAGCGAGTCAAATCACAGTCAACGAGACGTAGGTCATCACTATCCGAGACGTAGAATCCATAGCGAGTGTGGCTGATATCGACGTCCTCAAACAAAAGATGAGAGCTGTCCTCTGCCTTACTTGCTTTCACGATGGAAACACCGGTCACGTAGCCATCGATCCGCAAGCCTTTCAAGCTGACATAGCCAACTCCAGCGGCAATCCGAACGGCGGTGGCACCTTTGGTCGGCGCGTCGGCACTCCAAGTGCCACGTAATACTGGCAGTCCCTCACCTTGATCGACGACGACGATTTGTTTCGGTCGTTCTGATTCGCCTCCTTGCTTAATCGTGATCTTTGCATTGCTGTAGACACCACTTCCAATCAGCAATCTGTCACCCGGGTGTAGATGGTCGTCGACCACGGATTGGAGCGAATCGCCAGAGAACGCATGTTGCCAGCTACTGCCATCCCTACGCCCTGCACCGTCCGGTGTGACGTAAACGTCCACGCCCATCGCGGGAACCGCTGCTGCAGAAAACATCAAGCCAAACATCGTCGCAATCAAAGGTTTCATCAACTCACTCGGTGACGAGAAAAAGGGGGCAGGGGCATCGTTCGTCGGTAGGGATACTTCGTATTCGCTAAAAAATACAAGGCACCAAGTATCGTCGGTGATGGTGGCGAATGCAAATACCACTCGCACTTTCACCGGTGAATGGAGTTTGATGAAGAACGGGATGCTTTCCGGTGATCGTTACTGCTGGGTCGCTAACACTATGGTATTGACTTGATTTTTGACTGCGTAGGCTTACTGTCACCTCTCCACCAACTTCGAAGACTGCTGATTTAGTAGCAGTCGAATAGGCCGGAGGCCGAAACATAAATTGCCGTTGGCGTGAGCCAACGGTTTAGGAGCGACCTGTCGCCGTAAGGCCGGAGGCCGACACACTGTCCGAGAGTGTGTCGCCCGCTGGGCTATGTTTCCCCACCTCCACTAGCCGGTGGCTCACGCCACCGGCAAAGGGTGTGTCGGCCTCCGGCCTGTAATCATTGCTATTAAATCAGCCGTCCAGCGTAACGTTTTGTTACCAGGCTGGAGCCTGAGAACGCGCGTCTTTTCATTCGCATTCACCGAAAAGTATCGATGCGTCCTGCTTTTAAAAACGCAAGCTTATTCTTCGATCAGCGTTTTAAATTCGGCTTCCGTCAAAACCTTCACCCCCAGCGACTCGGCCTTTGCCAACTTGCTGCCTGCCTTTTCACCAGCGACCAAGTAGTCGGTCTTTTTACTGATACTGCTCGATGCACGACCACCGAGTTTTTCGATTAGACCTTTGATTTCGTCGCGATTGAATTGCTGAAGCGTTCCGGTGACAACGAGTGTTTTGCCTTCGAGCGGACCGCCACTTCGTGCCGTGACATCTTCACTCAGTTTGACGCCCACTTCGGCAAGCTCGGCGAAGACTTTCTTGCCGTAGTCGCTGTGCAGAAACTCGTGCATGCTTTTGGCGATCGCGTCACCGATTTCATGAATCGATGCGAGGTCTTCGATCGATGCCGATTGCAGTTGTTCGATCGTCGGGTAATGCCGCGTGATCAGCTGAGCGACTCGCGGTCCGACGTGCCGGATCGAAATCGACGCGAGCACGCGGGCTAACCCCCGAGTCCGGCTTGCCTCGACCCCAGCGACCAAGTTTTCCGCGTTCTTTTTGCCGACTTGGACGTCAATCATTTTGCCATCTTTGCCTTTGCGCTGTTTCAGCCAGTTGACATCGGCAAGCTCTGGGGCGGTCAATCGATACAGATCGGCATAACTTGAAACGATGCCGCGTTGCACCAGCAAATCGACCAACTCGTCTCCGAGTCCATCGATATCCATGCCTGGGCGGCTGCCGAAATAGATCAAGCGTTGACGCAATTGTGCGGGACATTCGGGACTGGGGCAACGAATATAAACGCCTCCATCATCTCGCACCAATTCGGTGCTACAAACAGGACAATGTGTCGGGAACTGAAACGGAGGGCGCTCGATTTTGCGTTCGTGTTTTTCGACACGGACGACTTTGGGAATAATTTTGCCGGCCTTTTCCACGACGACGACGTCACCTTCGCGGACATCCAATCGCTCGATTTCGTCGGCATTGTGAAGCGACGCTCGCGACACCGTGGTGTCAGCGATATCGACTGGTTTTAGATGAGCCACCGGAGTGATCGCTCCGGTCTTGCCGACTTGGACGCTGATCGATTCGAGCACCGTGACCGCTTCGTAACGTTCGAATTTATACGCGATCACCCACCGTGGACTCTTGCTGCGAATCCCCAATCGTTCACGTTGGTCAAAGCGATTGACTTTGAAAACGATGCCGTCCACTTCGAACGGCAAATCGGGCATCTCCTCTTCAAACACCGCAACGGCCTTCAGTGCGTCGGCGGAGCTTTTAAACACCTGGACTTCGGGGGTCGGCGGAATACCAAGCTTGCCAACTTCGTCCAAAAATTCGATATGGTTTTTAGCCTTCAAGCCAGTTGTTTCGCCGATACCGTGACAGAAAAATCGGAGTTTGCGTTCGGCCGCGACAGCCGGATCGAGCAACCGAATCGTCCCGGCGGTGACGTTGCGTGTGTTTTTGTAAGGCTCGGAACCCGCCTCGGTTTGTCGCAGATTGAGGTCCGCCAAATCCGCGTTCGTCATATAGACTTCGCCGCGAACCTCCAGCACCTCCGGCGGCGATTCACCGACCAAACGCAGCGGTACATCGCGGATGGTGCGTACGTTGTGAGTGATATCGTCGCCGACTTGTCCGTTGCCTCGAGTCAGCGCGACAGCCATATTGCCTTGCGCGTACCGAATCGAGGCTGCGACACCGTCGATTTTAAATTCCATCACCCACTGGATCGGCTCGCCGAGTGTTTTTTCGGTGCGGTCGAAATACGCCTTCAGTTCCTCGCGGCTGTAGGTGTTGTCGATTGACAACATTGGAACCGAATGAGCGACTTGGACCAAGTGCGGGACCGGTGCGTCACCCACTCGTTGGGTCGGTGAGTCGGCCGAAGCGAATTCGGGATGCTCGGTCTCGAGTTGCCTGAGTTCTTCGAGCAATCGATCGTACTGAAGGTCGGTGACCGCTGGTGTGGCCTCGACATAATACAGATGATCCAAACGGCGGATCTCGGTTCGTAACTCTGCCACACGTTGCGCGATGGATTCGTTCACGACCGTGTTTCTCCTGTGGATAGAAAAGAATGTCAATTGTTGGCCGGATCAAGGACGCAGGATCATGCCGGATCGTCGCAAACGGTGGCTTGATCGTATTCGCTAAAGGACAAAATTGAAATTTACAATTGCGTCCGCGCCGGTCCGGCGTTTTCGTGGTTTGCTTGATTCGACCTACGAAAAATGCATCCTGAAAAAAACGCGGATCGGGTCCACAAAAGCATACGGTAAATTGCCCGCGAAAAGGAAGACGGGGATTTCGCCCGCGATCCGTTGGCCACGCTATTGCTGCGTTTGTTGAGTGGTTGTTTCGCGCGGCATCGATGATTCGGTTTCCAAGGGAACTAGGAATTCGCTGCGTTGTTTAGCGACCGCGTATTCGGTTTCCGCCCGCTGCATATCCAACGCCCTTTCGTGCTGCACCCATTGATCGTAAACCGCACCCGAAACCACGCGGTCCTCGGCCCTCAGCAGTTCGGGATCGTATGTCAGACCGGGATGATGTTGAGCGCGTTCAAAGTGTGTCAGCGGTATTGTGTGCGTTCGCAGTTCCGCTTCCCACTTATCGATCGCTTCGATGGCGGCTTCGCGAGCGATCCCTTTGGGTGCTGCGTTTTTTTGAGTACCAAACGGATCGTAATCGTTGCCCGCGGAACTCCATTTGTCCCACCAACTGAGTTTGGGCCCGAACAGATTCGCGATGATCTGGTCGACACGATTAAGCATGTGTCGTGTGACAGCTCGACTTCGTTTGAATAACGCGGTAGGAAAGATGGGATAGTCCCAAATCGTTCGTGACTGTTTTGCGATATAGCGAATGTTGGCCAGCAATTGATACAGCAGCGAGATCGCCGCTTCATTTTCTTGCATCTGACGATACGTCAATCCATAGTTCAGCGAACGCTCGGCCAGATAATTCAGCTTCGGCATCAGTGATTTGACGCCGCCGGTGCCCCAGGTTTTCGCTTCACGAGCGATTCGCTGCTCGTTATACAGATCGACCACAATTGAATCGATCAAGGCGCCGCCGATCTGCTGGATCTCGTCGGTGGTTAGCGGGCGGTCGATGTAGTTTTCGCGGAAGCGGGGGAAAGTCCGTTCGCTGACCAAACGGATAAAGCGATCCACCTTGTCTTCGAATTTCAGTGTCAAGAAAATACCGTGCTTGTTCGCCTCGCTGTTGATAAAGTCGTCACCGATGATGTCGATCGAGTCGACTTCGAACAAGACCGCCGACCCTTTGCTTGAATCCAGCGAACGTCGTGCTTCGAGTCTGCCAATTTTTCGTTTGCGAAAAAATCCCCAAGACGTATCGGTATCGGCGGTGTCGTTGCGATAAACGATGACCCAGCGGTGCAGTGGATCTTGCTTCCGCAATTGATTCTGTAGCCGGACGGCTTCTTGTTCGAGCCATTTCGGTTTCGGTTGAAATAGGAACGTCCGTTTTTGTATCTCGAATTCGTGGACCGCACCGAGCGATGCGTCGGCAATTGCATCGGCGCCGGATGTGATTCCGCCGACCACGTCGCCGGTCCGCTGGACGTATTGATTCCAACGGTGAATCTGTTTCAGAAAAGCTCGCTGGGTTTTAATTTGGCTGGCCGTTTTGCTGCGGTTGATTGGGATCAGGTAGGACTGCAGCGCCGCGGCGCCCCCGCTGCGTGAATCGCCCACGATATAGAAATTGATGTCGAAATCCGCAGCAGCGACCAAAAACTGTGACTTGGCAAGTTGCTCAAATGCCGTTTTTTTGCCGATCGGTGTTTGGTAGTAGTTGTTGGGAATGATGATCGTCATGCCACGCCACATTTCGAGCATCGATTTGTCGGCTTCGATCTTGCGGACTAGGTCCAGAAAACCATAGTAGGAAACGTCCCACACATCCAAGCCGCTACCGAAATAGTCGGCAAGTTGCGTCCATTTTTGGATGTCGTTGACGTCAGTTTTTTGATTCGCAATCAGTAAAAAACGCGATCCTTCATCGCGGCGAAATTGTTCCGAGACGCGAATCGTTTCCTTGCGATAATCAATGCGGCGGTACTGGTCATGCCGCGAACTCGACCCGGGATGTTGCAGTAACAAATCGACGCCGAGCGTAAAACTTTGGTAGGCGATCACGTCACTGTGGTTGCGGATGCCAATGCGAGTTTCGATCCAACGCGTTTCACCTGGGGATAGATTGCGTACGGCGTCGCGAAATTCTTCGGCCCGCAGATCATGCGGCATGTCCGAGTCGTTGAAGAACAGCAATTGGTTCTTGTCGATATCGCCGCCGAGCAAGCGAATGCCGGTGCGGACGCTGCGATGGTACGCTCGATCATCATACGTTTCATCGCCGATGTTGGTGATCGCATATCGGACGCGAGTCGATTCGCCTGGCGCGAGACTGTTCAGCGCCGTGATCTCGGTTAGCTGCAACGGGAATCGGACATCGACCGTTTCCTCGTTCTCGAAGTCGCGAAACGGGCGATGGATTCCGCTTTCGACGAATGCTCTTGGGTTAACGTCGTGCTTTAGATGGAACGGTTGCTTACGCGGGGCGTTGACGATGACGTTGGTCCATCGTAGCGACAAGCATTCATCATCGAACGTATACGTTTCCTCTGGTTCCAGAACACGGGGTAATACCAATTCGGTTTCTTCGGATTGGATCCATGTATCGGACGGCAGCAAAATGCGGATTTTATAGTTGGGCGGCGTCGGCATTCCGCCGCGGTTTCGTACGCTGATCCGCTCGAGGCTCGCCAAACTGTCGGGTTCGTAGATGCGGTACTCGCTGGCGATGTCGAACGAGACGAGTTCGAGATCGTAGGGCGATTCGTACTGTGTTTGAACGCCGCGAGGACCGTTGACGACGATCCGCAAACGACCGTTTCTTCCCGGGGTTCCGTCATCCGCTCGGTAGGACGACGGAGCCCCATCGCGGCCGCGACGTCCCGGGCTGCCGCCTGGGTTGGAATGATGGACGGTGTGAGTGTGACCGTTTTTGCCACCGGTTCGATGCGTGGTGGTCCAGTGATAACTGCTGCCACCAGGACCGCCGGGGCCCCCACGACCGCCGATTCCACGTTCTCCGGCGAAACCAATGTCACCGCCGGACAAGTCGCCTGTGACCAGCATCAGCAGACCGAGATGGTGACGATCGATTTGCAGCGTGATGTCGCCACCGTCGCCGCCGTGTTGACCGTCGCTCGGGTTGCCGGCGTCACCACCGTTGCCTCCAGGTCCTCCGTCGGTTCCACTGGAAAAGCGGGTGGCATCTTGACCGGGGCGTCCGGGGGCACCGGGTTGTCCATCGCCAGCGCGTCCGCCGTTGCCTCCTTTGCCGCCGACGGCGCGAATGAACACGTATCCGTGATCGCCAATGGTTCGTTGCAATTCAATCCGATGTGACGAACCATCGGACGCGACCGCAGTCCCTGAAATCAGGATCGTTCCCGATTCTGTGTCGTGTTCAGGATAGGTCAGTTCGAGTGTCGCCGCTGCGGCTCGTTGGCCCGCGGTGGCAGCACCCGCGTCTTCGCCTCGCTGGCCGTCCGCACCATAGCCACGACTTGGGGTGAAGATCGACCTGCCGTCACGACCATCGATCCCGTCGTCACCGCCAAGATCGATCTCGGCAAGAACATCGATCTCACCATCGGATGCAAAGCAACCGGGATCGGCGTCGTCGGGATGGGCAGCGGCACGAGGATTCATGCCTGCGATTATATCGCGTCCACGGTTGGGGGGAGACGCCAGGATGAAAGCTGAGCTTACGTAGCGAATCGATGTAGCGAAACTCGCCAAGAGTTTCGGAGCGGGGGCGCAGAGCCGGACGGAAGTCTTGATGACTAGCGCGAGGATGAAACAGACAGGCTGGCAGCCTGTGCTACGTTTTGGGAGGCATCGGCGGGTTGCCGCCTTGCGGGCGTGGGGCGGGCGATGCGGCGGGATTAGGATTCGCTGGACGGGTGCGAGCGGTGGGGCGACGTTTGATCGGCGTCAACGCGTGCTGCGCTTGATAGGCCACCTGGGCGATCAACGAATCGACTCGGTTGCGGCAGATCGCGTAGGCCGCCAGCGATGGGATGGCCACGACCAGTCCGCCGACGGTGGTTACCAGCGCTTGATAAATTCCTTCGGCAAGATCGCCGGCTCCGGCGGCACCCCGTGTCGTGGCGACTTGTTGGAAGGCAAAAATCATCCCGGTGACGGTTCCAAGCAGTCCCACCATCGGTGCGATGTTGCCGATCACCGACAAGTATTCAATTCGCCGCATCAAACGAGCGGATTGTTCGGCCAACGAATCTTCGACCGACTTTTCAACTTCATGCCATCCAAATTCCAGCTCGCTTAGCCCCGACAACAACACGACGCTCAGCACGCTCGGTTCGCGGCGACACGCGGTATCGGCTTCGGCCGGTCGTGCGTTCAATAACGCTTGGCGAACGGTATCGCTAACGCCATCAGGCAGAATCTCGGTCTTGCGAAGCGTCATCGTTTGGTCAAACACCAAATAAGCAGCCGCGATACTGAGTGCAAACAGCACCAGTAGAATCATCAATCCGATGATGCCACCGCTGAGGATGATGTCAAAAAGCCCCGCGGTCTCGGGCGTGTCCGATTGTGCGATCAGATTTGTCGGCGTTTGAAGAGCGATGTTGAAAAAGGATTGAGCGAAGCTGGTCGATTCATCCATGGCTATGACCTTTCGTCGTAATCGGCCGCGCCGACCGATAGTAAAAACTCGGCGTCCGACAGCAGCGGGTCGTCCCAGCGAAGCCGCAGTACGCCGTCGTCTTGCAAATGGGTAATGGTTTGATGATGTCGCTCGCGAATCCGCTGTTCCGCTTGATTGACGCGGCTGCGGCTTTGAGCGACCGACAATGCGAACATCGAAATCACCGCAGTCGGCAGGATCGCCAACAACAGGCTCGTCAACATCATTGCCAACTCAGGGCGTGGAAAGCGATCCAGGTCGCCTGAGAGTGTCGTCAGCGTGGAAAAACTGGCGACGAAATAGTCTCGGTACAACGCCACGACGGGGCCGGCCATGAACAACCAAAACACAAACGTCGCGAGCAACGCGAACGCCACCGTCGCAAACCGCGAGATCGAAACGCGATTGACCTCTTCATCAAATATCGTTTGCGACATCTCTTGTAATGTATCGATGCCCGCCAGATAAGCGAGCTGCGAACGCGAGTGGTCGTCGTCGTCGCCATGCCACGCCGCCGCCTTGACCGGTTGTCGTCGTAATTCGGCCAGTTCATCCCGAAATCGACTCGCCAGCGGCCCCAGTCGATCGGCGACCGCGGCGGCACTACGGCGCCGAAGCCCGTCGCGAACGTCTTGCTCGGCACCTTGTTGAGCGGTCAAGTTTTTGGTGGTCGTCCATACCGCGCTAACCAACGACGGCAGCGAACCTGAAAGCGAGATCATCACGCGGTCCCAGGCACCGTGCGTCAGATTCAAAAGTCCAAGCAGTGAGCGATAGGGAAACCAGAACGCTGCGGTTTCGGTCAATAACGCCAAGCGAAGTCGCGATCGTACGGCGGCTCGCAGCGGGCCGTCGCTACCAATCAACGACTCGGCAACTTGCGTGGGAATGGCAGTCGCTTCGCGATTCAGTCGCCGAACGGCGCTGGTCAATCCAGGCAATTGATCACTCAGAACGCCGTGCAGGGCGGCGCGAAAACGGCCGTCCAGTGCGGCAAGTCGGGTGCTCCGGCGACGATCGCCTTCCCACAATTGCCCCAGCTCTTCTTGCAATCGTGACGCGACATTTTCCGCGGCCGTTGTGGCAATTTCCGATTCGTCTCGGCCTTCGATCTCAAAATCTTTGATCACAATCGGACGCGCAATCACGCTGGTCGGCGCCATTTCTCGCATCCGTTTTGCAAACGCGTCGATGTCGGCGTCCAAGCGATCATCGTGCTCACGCACCGCATTGATCACCGGGATCACGATACTGCCCTCGCTCGCTTCGGCAAGCATGCCGACTGCGACGCTGCGGATCTGGTCTCGTCGGACGACTAACAACATGGCCGACGCAAGCGATAACGCTCGCGCCGCAACGCCCGCAATCGCACGTCGGTCGTCGGTCGACCCGGGCGCGTCAACGAGCATGTAGGTGATGCCAATCGATTGCATGTGAGCCGGATCACAATGCAAGTATTGTTCGTAACGGGGGTCCAGATCGGCGGGCGGCATGGGGCCGATCCAAACGAGTTTCTCGGTCGCTTCGTCCGCGTTGTTGCCGCTGCGAATCGAATTGGCGGCCGACGATTTGCGAATCAATTGACGGATCAACCACGACTTGCCTTGCCCGGTCGCCCCGACAATCGCGATCACCGACGTACCACTGCTGCGGTCTTGCAGGATCATTCGCCGTGCTTCGGCGTGGTCGTCACACAGTTCCAGAACTTCGCGGCCCGTCGGACTGTCGGCCAGCACGCTGGTGGCCGAATGACGTACGCGACGCAAGAACGTGTCGCCCGGCAGACTGAGCGATTGATGGGGCGCCGTGGAATCGTCGTTTGCAGAGGAAGCAGAGGACACGTCAAACACTTTCAAAATTCAATTTCATTGGGCGACTTTATTAAACGGTGTTATTCGACGATGACCGAAACGCGGTTTTGAACCATTGAGTGATTGGTGTACGGCATCAAGTCGTTCGCCAAGCGGCTAATTCGCGGAAAGACTCGAGCTTACCGAATTTGTGATTGCAACAAAGGTGATGCTGAGACTTTGGAACTGCAACGTAAGTCTTGACGACTTCCGCTACGGACCTCATTGATTTTAAGCCTTGCAAAACACTAATCCCGAGGCACCTCGATCCCTCGCACCAACGCTTGTAGTTCTTCGTCGGTACTACGTCCTTCGATTTCGGCTTCGGCAGTCAGTTGAACTCGGTGACGCATCGCGGGCAGGGTGATTTCCACCACGTCGTCGGGGATCGCGTAGTCGCGTCCTGAGAACGCGGCGAGAGCGCGAGCCGATTGCATCAGCGCGATCCCCGCTCGTGGCGATGCTCCGATATGGAACGCGGGCCATGTTCGTGTTGCCCGGACAATCTTGTTGATATAATCGAGCAAGCTGTCTTCGATTAACACTTGGCCACACAACTGCATCGCTTCGAGCAAGCGTTCAGGATTGGTGACCGTTTTGACTTCGTCACGCAATCGTTGATTCAAATCGACTTGCTGAGAGTGCATGCGAAGAATCTCGGCCTCTTGATCCGATGTCGGATAATCGACTCGCAATTTGAACATGAATCGATCGAGTTGTGCTTCGGGCAAATTGTACGTGCCTTCGCTCTCCAACGGGTTCTGTGTCGCCAAGACGAGGAACGGCCGTGGCACTCGGTGGCTGGTTCCGTCGACCGTGACGCGGTACTCCTGCATGATTTCCAGTAGTGCCGCATGCGTTTTCGCGGGCGAGCGGTTGATTTCGTCAGCCAGCAACAGCTGAGTGAACACCGGTCCGGGACGGAATCGAAACTCGCTTCGCTGCATGTCATAGACCGGTGCCCCGGTGATGTCCGACGGCATCAAGTCGGCAGTGAATTGAATCCGACCGAATTCGCAACCAAGTGCTTGGCCGAGCGTTCGCACGAACAACGTTTTGCCGAGGCCTGGGACCGATTCGATCAAAACATGACCGCCCGCAAACAACGCGGTCAGCGTTCCCAGGACCAATTCGTCCTGACCGACGTACAGCTTGCCGATCTCGGCCGAGATTTCGTTATACAGTTGCTGGATCGGTTGCATCTTCGTCGACCGTGTCGGGGCGACATGCGACACCGCTGCGTTAGAGGGTGCTGCGTTCGAGGACGCCGCATCCGATACCACCGCACTGGGGATCTGGGGTGGCGGCCCGGCTTGGGATTCACTTGCCGAGGGTGGCGCACCGCGATCTTGCATCCCCGG
>TARA_R110002073_G_scaffold79747_7_pt1 | contig 19776 bp, 12 predicted proteins | sample TARA_R110002073 | Tara Oceans TARA_R110002073 (sample SAMEA4397174) | marine metagenome | biome: Polar Biome; feature: [DCM] deep chlorophyll maximum layer (ENVO:01000326); material: water (ENVO:00002006), including particulate matter (ENVO:01000060) such as... | depth 40 m
TTAGGTTGATGGGTGGCAATACTGCACATAGTACTATGGCTGCTAGAGCTAATCAAATAAGTCCTGGTTATGGATTATTTCAGTTTAGTCATGATAGGATTGATGGTCATACAGCAAGTACTGGAACTGAAGTTGGTGCTGATTATATGGCATTTTCTGAACCTGATACTGCTGGGACAGTAGATATTTATAGTGCTCAAGATAATGGCTATCAAAGTCCTATAACTGGTATGGATAATAATACTGGTGGACTGCGTAAGGATGTATTCTTTGCTGCAGATGGAGCTTTAAGGGTATGTGATTCAGAGTTTGGAAATACTAATGATAGTAAGTGGTGGGGATATATAAATAGAAATACATTCAAGTATAGTGGTGCAGGTTCTGATGGATCAGCTACTTATAATTCCTGGTCTCTTCAAGACCAAGAAATTAGTCCTCCTGCTGCAGGAGCACACGTAGCAAGTAGTCTTGCTCCTTCTGCGATAAATCAATTAGATATGTATATTACTCAAACTAATGGTGGCTCTGGAAAAGGTTGGTATGGGGGTGGAGCTACTGCTTTAACTGCTAGAAATTTTGATGTTGCGTATACCTTTATATATGATGGTATACAAGAAAGTCCTCTTTTTGAATTTACTGATATAGCTACTTTTCCTATAAATCAACCCCCTGCTGGTATTGGTAATTCTATAGTTACTGTAAATGTTACAGCATTAGCTGGAGCTTGGAATCCAAGGATAACAGGTGCTAGAATTTATATAAATCAAACCTATCCTCAAGGAGTAGAAGGATGGATATTTTTATCTGAGATAGATATGAATTATGGTCAGAGATCTAAATTTGGTGAAGGAAGTTGGCATAATTGGACATACAATTCAGGTTCAGCTAGACCTGAAATAACAAAAGTAGTATGTGTGGCTGATTCTGGTGATAGTTTGAATCAGAAATATTTTACTATATATACAGCTACAGGTAAGACTCAAATTTGGATAGATACTGATGATAGTGGGACTTCAGCACCTTCATCATCAGGATATGCAGATGTTATAGAAGTAACACAAATTGGAACTGATGATAGTGCTAATAGCGTTGCCATTGCAATTGCATCTGCTATAAATGAAGATGGTGCCCCTATGACTGCTTCAGTTTCAGGTTCTACTATAATCATAACAGACAATGCATCTGCTGCTCGTACAGATGCTTCTGATGTAAATACTGGATTTGCTATTAGTACTATATCAACTGGAATTGCTTCAGGTGGGGCTGGATATTATCGTTGTTCATCTCCACCAATGAATGTCGAACCTGTAGGTATTCCATTCCAAACTATTACTGGATTTGGAGAGGAAGTTACATCAGTAGGAGCAAGATATAAAACTGCTGTAACTGCTAATAGGCGAACATATATTGGTAATATTTATCAAAATGATATAACTGGTGTACTTCAGCAAAAAGGTGATGCAATATTAAAGTCTCCTGTAAATCAGTTTGATGTATTTCCTCAAGATAGTGTTCTAGAAGCTTCTGTAAATGATGGTGATGAAATAATGAAGCTTGAGACATATGCAGATAGAATACTTCAATTTAAGAAAACTAAATTGCAATTAATAAATATATCTAAAGAAATAGAGTTTTTAGAAGATACATTTATGCATAAAGGAGTATCTCATACTGCTGCTACCTGTAAGACTGATTTTGGTATAGCATGGGTTAATAGACAGGGATGCTATCTGTATGATGGACAAAAGATAACTAATCTACTTGAGAAGCAGGGTAGGCAGATAATAAAGGAGAGTGATTGGGATAGCTTTACAACTGATAATTCTATTATTGGATATGTTCCAAAGAAAAGACAATTGATAGTCTTAAAGGATTGTACAGCAACAAGTGATGGAGATATATATCTTCTTGATATTGTAACGCAGAGTTGGGTAAAGGGTAATTCTAAATTTGCAGATGCTGAAATACAAACAAATTTTGTTACAGATTGGAATGGTGATTTAGTACATGTATATGATAGTGATGTTGGTACTGTACATAAATGGGATGATAATCCAGCTGCTAGTGCAGCTGTAGATATAAGAACTAAAGATATAGATTTTGGAAATCCTGGACAAGATAAGAGGATATATAAATTCTATGTTACACATAGGGGTAGTGCTAGCAATATTCAGTTATCTTATGGTATTAATGGAGAACAAGATTCATCTGATTTTACTTCAGCTGGTTCTGAGCTACCAGTAACTTCTGCTGTGACTGATTGGGTTACTACAGCAATTACACCTACTGCATTTAGTTGTAAGTCAGTACGTTTAAGGCTATTTAGTCAATCTACCACTACACCAGCTAATTTTGAGATTAATGATATAACTATAGTTTTTAGGTTAAAAGGAATGAGATAATGGGAATGTCGAGAGAAGAAAGAAAGATTTATCATGGAAAGCAGACAAAAGATTCTGGTGGACAGGGTGTACCACAAGCATCACAAATGGATGAAGGGGTAGGAATATTTAGAACTACAGCAAGAGGTGTTGTCCAATATGTAAAGCTTAATGGTGTAGTATATCAAAGTCCAAAGTTTAAAAAGGGTGGAGAATCGGTATCAGGAGATTCAATTTTTGAATCTATAGATCTTACTGCTTCTGGATTTGTAAAATTTCCAAATAGATTGGTTCTACAGTGGGGAACTCAGTCTTCTATATCCTCTGTTACATTTGAAATGCCTTATGTAATTGCATGTTTTGGAGTATATTTAGGAAAACATACTGATGATAATGATCAAATTCCATTTGTAAAAAGTGTAAGTAAAACAGGATTTTCTTATGATACAAATGATAGCGCGCCAACTGATTGTTATTGGTTGGCTATAGGAAAATAATTAAATAAGGAATAAATTATGGCAAGAAAATATACAGCTTCAGAAAGTGCCTCTGGCTGGACTAAGCTAGGTAAAGCACGAAGAAAGATAACAAAAATTAAAAGAAAGACTGCTATAGGGCAGGGTGCTTTATCTTTGGCTGGTTCAATTGCTGCTTTCGGAATGGGCCAAGCAAAGAAAGCTGATACTGCTTGGGGAGAATATGAAGCTGGATATGAAGCACTTGGTGGTGAAGGTTTTGAAAGACCAAAATTTGGACAGAAAGGATTCTTTAAAGGCCCTGAAGGTGAGGTGCAAATAGGCAAGGGAAGGCACCAAAAAACTTATGATTCAGGACAGATTCTTAAAGCAGGGGCATTTTTAAGTAGTGATGCATCTGCTGTACTTGATGAGGGAGCTCGTGCAAAATATTTGGAAAGAACAGCTCCTGGAACTCGAAGTATTTATCACGGAAAAACTAAGACAAATGAATTTAATGTTCAACAACCAACAATTGCAGCGGAACATGCTGGGGGTGTTGATCCATTAGGAGCGAAAAGGATGAGAGTTGCTGATTCAGGAAATATTTCTGACTTTAATGTTCAACAACCAATAGATACATCTGATGAATTTGGTAAAAGTATAGGACATTCTACTGAGCCAGATTATGCTAAGATACGAGAAAAAGCTAGTTTATCCTTACGTCCAAAGATGCCATTTACAGAAGATGAATATGATGTTGATGAAGAATTTGGTTATGATGCATGGACTGCTGAAAGTTCTGTAGACCCTGGATTTAGTGATGTTAGTCGTAGTCCTGTCTATAAACCATATACTCCAAGTAGACAACACGCTATGCCTGGGCCTAATGTTAATATAGATTTTAAGAGTCAGATTAAACAAGGATTCAAAAATGTTTTTTCATCTGGAGGTTCTACAGGAGGGGGTGGTGGTACTGGTGTAAAAACTGGAGTATCACAGATTCCTGAAGATCCATATTCTTATCAAAATATGTTAAATGCAGGTACTGCACAGGATCCATATACAGATAAACAACGCCAACCTTATATGGATAATCCAGAAAATAGCTGGTTCGATTCTTGGAAGAAAAATTTATCAAAACAAGTTAAGGAAGGTACAGATAGTACTACATGGTACAATGAAGATGGTAGATAGAAACTTTGCTAAATTCCAATTTGACTTCTGGACGCAGACATTGGGTCTAGAACACACTTTCTCCTTTGATGAGATATATGAGACTGCTATGGAAAAAAGGGAGGAAAAACGGCAACTACAGCTCTCTAAAGAGCAGTTTAGAAATGGAATCATGAAAGTACAGGAGAATTTAGAGAATCATCCTAACGGATTAACTGGTGAAGCAATGGAAAAACTTAATCCATTAAAACATTCCTTTGCTGATGGTTGTTATATAAGGGAGATATTTAATCCTAAGGGTGAGTTGTTAGTTACTAAGATACATAAGGTTACGCATCCATTCTTTCTTATGAAAGGTGATATGACTATATTGATGGAAGATGGAATAAAGCGTATTAAAGCTCCTCATTATGGTATCACACCTGCAGGAACTAAGCGTATTATATACTGCCATGAAGATTGTGTCTTTGTTACTGTGCATGCTACTGAGCTAACAGATATAGCTAAGATAGAAGAGGAAGTTATATCAAAAGATTTTGATGAATTTGACAAAGAAGAAATAGAAAAGTTTAAACAGCAAGTGGAGGTAGAATTATGAGTTTTGTAGCAGTAGTTGGTGGAGCAATAGCAGTAGGTAGTGCTATATATGGTGGCGTTCAAGGTATGAAGAGAAGTGAAGCTGCTGATGAAGCTAGAGGTGGAGTATGGGATATATATTCGAAGAATATGAATTTATTAAAAGATCAAACTGCATTAAATAAACGAAGCACAGAAGCGGCTTTTACACAGACCCAAAGAGGAGCAGGCGATGCATTAGCAGGTGCAGATGTTTCTAGACAGTATGGGGGTCAAGCTTTAGGTCAAGGAACATCTTCTGCTATAGGAGGTGTAATGGATTTCTCACAACAAAATGTTTCTGGTATGGCTACTAGTGGAACTCAAAAAAAGATGGTTGGAGAAGGTATGAGTGATATTATGAATAAATATCAAACAGATATGAATAAGTTAGTAGATACTAGGGGACTTGCCCAAAGAGGATTTGAAACAACTATGGCAGGTGCAAGAACTCAAAAGAGTTTAGCTCTGCAGCAAGGTAAACTTGATTGGGAATCGGGATATCAAGATCTTCAACAACAGCGTGAAGGAATGCTTTCTGATGTTGAATCAGAAGATGTGGGTTTTTTAGGAGGATTTTTCGGTGCATAAGGAGATAAAATGGCAATAGGATCAGATTTAGCAGCAGTATTTTCGTTAATACAACAACAGCAAGCTCTTGAGCAGAGGAAGGAAGAGGGTCATCAGAGTATGGCTTTAAATCTTCTTAGTATGCAGATGAGGGAAGCTGAAAGTACTAAGTCTGTCCTTTTAAAGGAGTATTATGATAAAAAGGCTGAAGTACGACAGAGTGAAGATATGTTTAATCAGTATGATGGATTAAAGCCTTCAGATGTATCTCAAGGTGGTAGGGATCTAATTAGTATAGTAGATGAACAAAATAAGATTAGTGTAGATGCCATTGTTCAGAATTTAGATGCTTTAAATACCTATCAATCTGGGTTAGAATCTAGTCTTGGTGAATTAAGAGGTCAAGCTCAAACTTTAAAAGAAATGCAGACTGATTTTTCTGGTATGAATAGAGTATTAGATCAACATGAGTATGAAGCATTTCAAGAACATGCTTTACAATCTTTAGAAGAGGGTGGTCTTGGATGGGATACTACAGCAGGTGCAGATAAAGAGTATTATAAGACTGATCCTGAAGCTAGATTTGCTAGAGCTTTAAATGTAACTGAGAAGATGAAGTCAGATGAAGATACTGGAGCTAAAAGTAATTATGCTATAATTCAAAGTATGTATACTGTTGGAGAAGGTGAAGATGCAGGTGATCTTGTAGATAGATTAACTTATCAAGATGTTTCCGGAAAGGAAATAGAGCCTTCTGAAGAAGTTATAGCAGCTATACAGAGATTAGCATTACAGCCTAATTATGATGAATTTATATCTAATCTAAATGCTCTTCCAGCTGAATATGGTGGTGATGCAATTAGAAGTGAGCTTATGACTAATCCTAATACTTCTACAATATTTGGAAATTTACAATCTAATTTTCAAGCAATTAATACATTAGATAATGAACTTGCAGGTATAAATGAGCTTGATTCACAAACTAAATTAGGTCAATTTGTATCTGATATCTCAGGTGTAAGTAATCAGCAAGCTTTATTTGGCTTGTTTGATCAAGCTGTTCAAGGACTTAATCCAGAAGATCATGAACAATTCTTTAATGCTATGGAATTACAAACTGGTAGTGATTTAGAGAAATCTTATGGTGAGTATAAAGGATTTTCAAGTGGACTTGATAATAACTTAAATAATTCTTTAAATCAATTAGCAATGACGAGCATGACTGGACAAGAATTATTTCCTGGACAATTAGAAACTCAATATAGAGGTATGGAATATGAAATGGCCTATACTTATCCTGAATTATCTGAAGGTATAACTAAGGAAGAAAATACAAGACATCAAATGAGGTCTGTTATAGGTGCTCAAGTTGGTTTAGATACAGAAGTTTTTGGAAATGAATCTAAGATAGTGGATGCTAAATCTGATAAGGATGGAAGGATTATAGTTAAAGTTGATCCAGATGCAGATTCTTTAATAGGAGCTCATCCTCCAAGATGGAATTATAAAGGAAAACCTATATATTTAGATGAATTAAATATTGTAAGTTTAGGTAGGGCTGAAGAAGCAATGCCTACTGCATTTGAAGCAGGCCCTATTGGATATTATTGGGATCCAATGTCAGAAGAATATAGAATTAAAAGAAATCAATAGGAGCAGCAATGCCACTACCAAAAGAATATTACGACATACTGAAAACTGGAGATAAGCCTTTTACTACTCCAACTCAACCAACCCAGCCAAGTCCAACAGGTCTTTATTTTGGGCCTGAAGATGTTGCAGAAGAAGCAACTAGTGCTTGGGGTGGTGTTGGTGATTTCTTATGGTCTGCTGGGGAAGGCTTTACTTCTGGTATGTCTTGGGGTGCTACTGATTTAGCTGGGGTAACTGGTCAAGAGCCTTGGGAAGAAATGAGTGGTGGTGAAAAAGCAGGGTGGATTCTTGGTGAAGGTGCTTCATTCTTTGCTCCTTGGGGGCCATTTGGATTACTTGGTAAGGGTGGTAAGGCATTAGCTAAAACTGGTAATAAATTTATTGGTAAAGCTGCACAAGAAGCTTCAGAAACTGGTATAGCAAATCTTACTGGTGAGACAGGTAAAGCTGTAGCTAAAGCTATGGAGAAGGGTACTCAGTTCTCAGATGATGTAGTTTCTGGTTTAAATAAAGTTGCTAAAGATGATTTAGGTGTGCGTTGGATTAAAGATCTTGGTGCTACAGGTAAAGCTGCTTTAGATGCTAGTGATAATCTCACTATGGCTGGTACTAGAGCTGTGATGAAATCTTTTAAAGATGCTGGCATAGATATAGCTGAACGTGATGCTGGTAAGATAGCAGGTGAATTTGTTGAGAGCGTTAAAGGTGGAACTTATGTAAATGATGTAGCTGAATGGGTTACTCGTGGATTAGCTGGTCGTATACCTGATACTGCTACTGGCTTTATGTCTAAGTATTTAGGTATGGCTGCACAGGATATGATGTTTATGGGTATTCATGGATTAGGTTCAGGTAAGATAAAAGCTTTAGCTAATGGTGAAGATTTTGATGCTACAGGTGCTCTTAGTCATGCAGCTCTAATGTCTCTTGGCTTCCCACTTATTAGAAAGATACCTAATCTTGCTGGTATGGGGCATGGTGGCATGGTTACTGCTTCTCAAGGTATTAAATCATATATGAACCAATTTAAGAAGACTAACTATAAAGCCATACAAGAAATGCATGGTGATGATGTAGTTAAGAATATGCTTAAAGTTATGGTAAAGGGTGAGAAAAAGAATTTATGGAGTCGTAGTAAATTAGGTGATGCTCATTGGAAAGCTGGTGGTAAAGTATATAAAAGTGCTGAAGAAATAGAAAAGGCTTTACCTAAAATGAAGATAGATGATACTATTACTCTTCTTAATAAGATGAATAAAACTGTTAATCAACAGATGATGAAGGACTGGGGCCCTAAATTTATAACTGATACAATAGGTGCAGTTCCAAGAATGGGTCTTGGCGTATTAGCTATGAATCCTTGGGTTGTTGATAAAGATGCTTGGGGATCTATGGAAGGCCCTGAGCTTGCATCACATTTATTCATGGCTGCTGTAATGACAAGAGGTAGAGGTGCTTGGGGTCATGCACAGCAGAGAGCTTATTTTGCAGACTTCACTCCATATCATGAAGCTTTAAATGTTTTAGGTGTTAATACTAAGAATGTTAAAGATGTATTAAGGTTTCATGATGGTAGTCATCCTTATGAAGGGATGGGAGCAGCTTTAGGTACTCATGAAGTTGGTGTAGAGATGGTAGATATATTTGATACAGCTTTAAAGAATGCAGAATCTAGACCTAGTTCTAGAGATTTTAGCAATCCAGATCATTCTCTTGTAGTAGATATGGCTAATTTATATAATGTAATTAAGAAAAGTGCTGATCCAACTTTTAAACCTATTAAGCCTCAGAACTTAGATGCTAAAACTCTTAATACATTAGCACATAGATTGTCAGGTATTAAGTTTGCTGATGGTAATTCTATTGGAGAGATTGGATATGAGGGTTCTTTAGTTAGACTTACTCTTGAACCTGCTAAGCGTGGGCTTGAAGTATACAAACAGATGCTTGCAGAGTTAGCAGATTTAGGATACGGTGTATCTGTTACTGAGGATGGTAGGGTTACAGGCACCCATATTATGTCCAATAAGGAAGGTAAGTCTATTGATGATGCTAATACATTTAATCGTGTACTAGATGCTTTAGCTGGCATAAATGAAGCTACTGTTAGGTCTGGTATAGATGTAACATCTGAAGCTAGTAATTATGAGAAGATAGTTAAAAGATCTGGACTAACTGAACCTGAGTTTAATCTTAAAACTCGTGAGATTATTGACCGAAATATGGATGTCTTAGGCAGAGAGTATGGTGATAAGAATATATATAGAGATCCTGTTGAAAGTAATCCTATGTGGGAATTTTTCAAACAGGCCAAAGGAATTGAAGCTGCCGAGAGAGTATACAATATAGCTACAGGTAAGTTCCCTGCTGGCGATCCTGTTGGTGATAAGATATTGACTGAGAATATGGATAGTTTATTCAAACTTAGTGATGGAAAGTATGCATCATCTATAGATCAATATAAAGGTTTATTTAAAGATCTTATTAAAGATCCAAAGACTGATAAAGAGAAGGAAGCTAATGAAGTTATTGTAGAACATATCAATGATATGCGTCAGCTGTTTAATATAAGAAAGCAAGTATTAGGTGTTTCATCTAAAGATGTTAGTGAGAAAGGCTCTATTAGTGCTGAAGGATTATCAATTGTTCAAGGTAAATGGAAGGATATATTTGGAAGTTTACCAAGAGAATGGAAACAAACTTGGGATACTCATACAAAACAATTATATATAGAAAGAGTATTTAAAGGTCGTGGATTTGATAGGAGGGCTGTAAATCTTATATCATTTATGTCAGAAAATAATTTAGTTCTTCCTGATGCTGAGGGTAAGATTAATATGCCTTCTAAAAAAGCAATGATGGATGAACTTGCTTCTAGAAAGATGTCAAAGAAGGAGCTTGATCAATACGAAAGAGCTTTAGATACAATAAAGAAAGTATTAGGAGAAGATGTTGTAACTGAGATTGATTGGGCATTTACTGAGACTGGTAAACGTCAGTTAGAATCAGTAGATGTTAGAGATTATCTTAAAGCTGCTAAGATGCTTGGTAATGAAATGTATGCTGATTTACTTGTTAATACTCAAGCTGTGCTTGGTGAAATTGCAGCAATATCGTCTGGTACTAGGCAGAGAGTGCATGAAATTTATAATAAGACAACAGATATTATTGATACATTGGATCCAGCTAGTGGTAAAAGACCTGTAGCCGATCCTATAAAGGAGATTAACAATCTAAAAGAGGAGTTAATCTCATTAGAAAGAGTTGCTAGAAGCAAGGATAGCAAGGACGAGTTAGGTCAGGCTATTGTACAATTGCATAAATTGATAGATGCTATTGATCCTGCTACAGGAAAGTTTAATATTTCTATAAAGAAAACTCTAACTGAAACAGAACAATTATCTGGAGATGAGTTTGGAATACATGATGCTTTAACTAGACCCTTACAAACTACCATTGAAAAGATATTCAACAGGGAGCATGAAGCTGTAAATAAATTACAAGAATTAGTAGTCAAGCTTGAGAATCTTTCCTCGCTAGGTAAGGCTGGTCTTGGTTTAGATAAGTCAGATACAATGAGAATTGTTGAAGATTTGTCAAGACAATGGTTTGAAGTATATAAAGGTGAGACTGGTAAGGGAGTTAAGGTTTTATCAGAACTTATATCTGAAGTTAATAAGAAAGGCTTCTTTGGAGATGCTTTAACTTTATTAGAAAGTGTTGATGCTAGGATTAATCGTGAAGTAATTCTTAAAAATGAACACAATCCTCTCAATGAAGATGGTGTACGAATGTCTGAAGCTTTAGAAAATGCTTATAAAACTCATGAACATCACAGGTCTGTAACTGAAATCTTAAAAGATTATGGTCTTGTTGATAGGGATGGAAAAATAGATGAAAGCTTTAGAAATGCTGTAACTGCCAATCCTTACAGGGCTTTACTTGATAATGTTAAGCCTAAAATATATGCTCAAACAGATAAGTCTATAGCTCAAAAGGATCGTGAGTGGAGAAAGTTTAAAGAGAATGATGCTATAGAATTATTAACAAACATATATAATTCTAAACCTATCAATAGAGTGAAGATACTTGGTATAACTGAAGCTGGTAAGCAGCGTGGTGTAGTAGAATTTAATAATAATGCTCCACATATACAGCATCCTAATACTCAATACTTTTCAGATAAAGGTTTTAAAGTACATTGGATAGATGACACTATGAGTGTTGATATTGGTGATGGTAAGTTAAGGAATGCTGGTATTGATTCTTTTAATAATCCAGATTTAATCCAGAAGTTTTTAAATGAAGCATTACGTACAGACAAGATTACTAGAGAAATGCTTGATGGCTTTAAGGCTATTGATCATGGTATTAGCGAGAAAGATGTAAGAAAGATTCTTAAAAATCCAACTGATTATGTATTCTATTTAAGGCTTTCCCCTATGGATAAGATGATGTTTGTAGCTACAGATAAGAATCTTAAACTTATGGATACTGAGTTTGAAACTTGGTACAATGATACTGCAGGTAGATTAAAAGGAAAGAATAAAAGTACTTTTGAATCTATGTTTAAAGATCTCTTGGATAAACCTAATACATCACGTGCTATAGTAGAACTTAAAATGTTACTACCTTATTTAGATCATGCTGGCAAGAGGGGTGAGGTTGAGAAGATGGTAGCTGAATATGCTGGTGATGCTAGAGCTCAAACACTTGCAAAGATTCAGACTAATATGTATAAGCGTGGATTCTTGTCTGATGGTGGTACTACACAGCCAATGAGGACTGAAGTTCTTAGATGGGTGCAAGGGAATCATCCAAATAAAGATGTAAGAGATGAAGCTAAACGTATTATTAGGAATGGTGGATTTGTAACAGGTGTTATTGGTGATGCCGCTGCAGAGGGAGAGGGTGGAAGAGCTCATCCTCTTAATATAGAATCATTAGAGCTAGGGCAATTACAAGTAATAGGTAATCAAGCTAGTGGGTTGATAAAAGAATTAGCTCAAGCACAACAAAGATCACTTGGAGATATGCCTAGTTTATTGAACTCATTACTTGATGGTGGTAAGTTTGCATCTGAAAAAGTAATGAAACTTGTTATGGCTCAGAAGGGTATGCTTGATACAGATTTTAGTAATAGTCCTAATGGTGCCAAGACAATCATATTTGCTACAGGCAATAATCAAATGCTAGGTAAGGGATATCTTATATATCATCCAGACATAGCAGCTCAAATGCCTAAAGATGTAGATATAATGCTTGGAGAATCTTCTGCTAAAGCTTATTGGGGTACAGCTATAGACGGCAATCCTCTTTCCCCACATGATATATCACAAGCAGGGCCTAAATGGCAATCTTCAATTAAGAATATGGCTAATGGTAATAAAATGCTTATGCCTATTGAAAGTCTTGGGATATCTTTTACATCTAAAAGTGAGAGTGGTGTAGCTATATCTCCTTCTATATTTGATTTTCAATCTCCAGCAGCTATAGATAAAGCTATAACATGGATGGGATTTGAATCTAAATTGAAACAAATTGGTGTACAATGGAATACAGTTCATAGAGATGGTGCTAAATTAGCTGAATGGCTATATGAAATAGGTGAATCTTCAGGCAATCCTCTGGATAAGGGCGATACTGGCCTCTCTAAGCTACTTTTTGAGTACGGTGCTATGCCTAACAATCCTTTGGTACAAAAGGCCCTTAGGAGGTTGTTACGGAGCTCAAACTACAAACATTTAGGAAAGGTACCAAATCAAGGTGGTGGTGAGGATAACTTTATAGTACCTAATATTGATGGTAAATTATCAGTACCATTGTATGCAGATCTACATGGAGCTCCTGCTTTCCCTGGAGATCCTGTAACTGGTAAGAGAATAGATAGAGTATCTGTTAATTATGGTGGCATAGGACTTAACAAGCGTACTGGTGGAAGACAATTAGGTAATGGGGTTAATTCTAACCTTGAAGGTGAAAGATTTATATTTAGAGATGGTAATGGTGTAGATGTTGTAGTGGGTATAGAGAATGGGAAGTTTAAATATTATAGCACATTCTATGATAAGACTGGTGAAGGTATTAACTACAGAGGTACTGATAAATCTGGAGCAGATGTTTTCAATGATGCTAATATTAAAATGGATTCCAATGCTAAGCAAAGAGCTCAAGGACAGATGAAAGAGCTTTCTAGATTGGTGAAAAAGTATAATTTAAACTATAGAGATGTATTTAAATTGCTAAATGGAGAGGTTGTAAGCTCTACTGATAGCAAAGGTCTTATTACTTCATTTGATATGAAAGTTGACAAGGCTTTAAAAATGCAGTTTGGTCTTATGTCCCATGCTGTACCTGTAGTTGGTCATGATAAAGTTATATTCCGTGTAGAAAAGATAATGGATAATATGGATGGATTAACGGAAGTTAATGTACATGATCTTCGTACTGTAATGCAGAGAGATAATGATGGAGATCACTTATTTACTCATACAAAATTACCTTGGGATGTATTTGTAGGATTTGCTAAAGAGAATGGTCGTAAAGATGACTTTAGAATGTTTGAAAGAGAGCAAGTATTAGACCAGAACTATATAAATATCTTTGGTATAGGTAATAATGGTAAGGCAGGTGAGAAGCCAGAACAGGTTGGCTTTCATAATTATGCTGCCAAGTTACATAAAGCTAAGATGATGACTGGTCAGGTTATAGGTGCTAGAAATGCTATATCATGGCTTAATAGATTAGGTTTTCAGATGGGTAAAGAGCCATTACTAAAAGATTTCCTTGCCAATAAGGGTATGGATTCTTCTGAGTGGCAGACTTTAGATAAGTTCTATGATACTATACAGAATGCTTTAGATATACATAGTGGTGTACATCAAGCTATATCTAGTCAGCAGAAACTTAAAGATTTCTTATTCTTTGGACATGCAGAAAAGTATGCTGAGCCTACAGGGGATCCAGTATTTGATAAGCATAATCAACCAGGATTAGGATTCTTTAAAGATGTAAATTTTGGTAAGACTAGAATACAGAAGGAAATGTTTTATGAAATATTGAAGACATTAAAGAAAGCTAATATGATTCAGAATGAAACTTGGGATGAGAAAGGTAGCCGTGCTCCTGAGCCATTTGAAATTAAGAATGCTTATTATGATATGAAGGGATTCTTTTCTAATCCTACTGGATATTTAGCTAAGAAACTTGCTAGAAAGATAGGTCGTATTAGAGATAGGGATCAAAGAGATCTTCTAATGTCTGAGTATGCAGATATGTTTTATGGTGATACTATAGATATAAGAAAGCGTCAAGGAAAGGGGAGTAGAGAGTCTTTATATTTTGATATCTTAAAAGGAAAACATGATAGTATCATGAAAAAGATATTTAGCTTTGATAATATTCCATCTGATAACCCTGAAACTGCTTTCGATATGTCTATTGGTGGTCATGTAATGAAAAACTTACTTAAAACTAATGGATTTTGGGATGCAAACTATGAGGGATTGGCAGAAAGAAGGGGTGATGGTGCAGAATTATTTGATAAAGCTGGATTTTTTGTTAAGAATATAGAAAGCTTTGTAGAAACTGCACGTATGTTTGGTGATAAACCCCTTGAATTTATGAAGGGAAATAATATAACTGTCGATACATTTGATACTAGACCTGTATCTCCAGAGATAAGAAATGCTTTAAACAATGGTATACTTAAAGAATTAATACATCGTCAGCATAGAAACGTGATGGGAACTCTAGAATATTTTAGAGCTGAGAAGTTTGCCAATCCTGATAAGGTAGCAAAGTTACAGAATAGATTAGCTAACTTACAATCAGCAATGGATATAATGGATCAGCAGATAGCTAAGGATATGGTTATTGATAGATCTGATACTCAGATTATGAATATAAAGAAATCAGGGGAGAAAAACTTTAAGTATTTAGAAAAGGGTAGGAAGGTATCTGTATATAGGATTAGAGGAGATGTTAAAGTTATAGAAGAGCCAGCAGAGGGTGCAAAGCCTAGTTTATTTACTCATGGTGTAGATGGTAAGAGATTAGATTATGGTCAGTTAGAATTTGTAGGTACATTTGATAATAAAGGTAAGATGAGAGTTCAAGAAGGCTATACATATGTTGTTGATAGAAAGCCAAAGAAGATGATATCTCAATCTGGTAACGAAGCTAGATATTCTCAGGCCTTATTTAAAGCTACATATGGTAATGAGATTTCTCCTGAAATATTTATTAAAGATAATGTAAATGACTTTAGAGATGATGTGCGTCAACTTAGAGCTTCTATTAGTATGGATTATATTAAGACTGTACAGAATGCTTTATCTAGCAGAGTATTGAGTGATGGATTGTTCGCTATGCAGCAAGCTAAGGAAGGCAGAGTTATAGCTGAGTTTATGGATCGTTGGGAACCATCTGTATCAGGTGGTGAGCCAATCAAGTTATTGCTTAGATACTTATTACAACCTCAACTTACACCTTCATCTTATTATAAGGATGCTCAAGGTCATGAGATGCCTGCATATAAAACCAATGAGCATTTATATAAAACAGTTATGCAATGGGCAGAGAATAATGGTCAGAAAGGATTTGTTAGGGAGCTTGTTAAAGATGTAGAACATTTTGCTTCCGGTAGGGATACTGAGATTGATATTAGTAGCTATGAAAGAGGTAGGATGGATCGGTTTGATTATTCACAACTTGGAGATATGGCTAATCCAGTTAGATCTTTAGCTAAGCACTTGAATTTATTCTTTGCTTCACCAATATTAAATGATAAATTAAAGCAGGTGATTCCAAGAGGAAAGGGTAAGATTCAAACAGTAATAGGTAGAGATGGGCAGAAGATACCTATACGTAGAGTACCTAAGAAGGATGAGTACTGGAATGTACAAACAGATCAAACAGGTGAAGGTTGTTAAATGAAAAATAACGAAAAAGTTATAGCATATATATCAGCTTTTGAACTTTGTTTAAGAAAGTCGACCCACCCAGCGTGTAAAATTTTGAAACTTAAAGGAGTTTAAATGGGCTTATGTAATCCAACTGGCAAAACTAAGCAACAACGTATGGATGCTATGAGTGATATCTATAATTACTGGATATCTAAAAAGAATGTAGTGGGTAGATTTTCTGATGGACGTAGAGGATATAATGCTGAATCTTCTGCTAAAAATATGAAATGGCTTATAGAACAACGCTTGGAGAAACCTTGGGATTCTGATAGTCCTTTAACTAAGGCAGATTATAGACGTATTAAGGTAGAGATAGATGCTTTTGATAATGCTCTAGGTGGTAAATTTAGTAATCTAGCCTTTATAGTTCCTGAAGGTATATCTAAACAGGATCCTACATCTAGAAAGTTTTACTTAAAATTAAATGATATATTAAATTATGAACGTGTTCAGATAAATAAAGTTCTTACGTCTAATGCCTATATAGCTAATCATATGCTTGATGCTTATATGATGGAGCATGGTGGTAAGAAAGATTTAGCTACTAAAGAGCTTAGAGAATTACGTAAGGAAATGGCTAGTGCAGATCCTAATGAACATGTGCAGGCAGAGTTTATTGGTAAGCTAGAAAGCTTTGTTGCCAGTGACAAGGGAAAAACTATTAGAGAGTTTATTGAACTTGTCCAGATGGATAATGATACTTTTACTAATGCACGTAAGCCTAGTTATAGAAATGAGAAAGGTGATCTTACAGATTACAATCCACATGTATATAAAGCTGTAGAGAGAGCTAGAGATAATCTCAAATCTATGGGTTCAGTATATACTAATGGGCTTCTAGGTCTTCAGAAGATTATTGCTTTAAAATATACTAATAGTACTGATGTCAAAGCTGCTAAAGCTGATAAGACGGCTGGAAGAATGATAGAAATCATTGAGGAATCTATAACTGATATTAAAAAAGGCAATAAGCGTGGGGGCTATTTTCCTCAAGTTCAGTTTGAAACTATGATGCAGATTAAAGACAGGCTATCTAAGGCTATGAATGCTAATCTTATTAATAGAGATTATGCTTTTGCTGATGTAGTTGATAATGTAATTGCTGGGATAGATATCAATAAGATTCCAGCACATGCTCAGAAACGTAATCCACTTCTTGATAAGTATTGGGAGAAGGATCCTCTCATGGTATTGAAAGAATATGGTGATCAAGCAGCTCAATTTAATAAGATGATATCTACACAGGTAACATATCTTGATGCTTTAAAGAATCTACCTAAATCAGATGCTCAATTTCAAAAAGGATTAAGAAGGTTTATTGATGAGGAATATACTGTATTCACACAAGGCACTTCTGGTCGTCCTGATTGGGCAAATAAAGCAGTTACCACACTTAATGCATTTCAAACAGCAAGAACAATGGGACTTAATATTACAGGTGCTGTTAAGAATGCTGCTAGTGCTATACATTTTTATAGTAGAGTAGGAATTAGTGCTCTTACTAATACTCGTAAAGCTATGTCTCATGATAGGCAATTTCAGGAAATGGTTAGTAGAGCTGAAGAAGAAGCAGGATTCTTATTTACGGATGTAGCTAAAGAATTATATACTGAAGGATTAATAACCAGAAAAGATCTTCAAAGTGGTAAAATAGAATTTGATCCCCTTACTGGCAAGATTACTATGGAAGGTAGTCCGATAGCTGACAAACTTAAAAGTGCTGGTAAATGGACATTAGATAAAGGCTTGTACTTTCATAGGCTTACTGAGAATAGTCAACGTAAGTGGATGTTTAGAACAGCTTTACATAAAAAGTATACACAACTTGTTAATGATGGCTATGCTCCAGATAAAGCACAGCAGTTTTCTACAGCGTATGCTCTAAAGATGGTTAATAGTTGGGCGTATGAATATGCAGCTCATGCTAAAGCTAAAGTTGTACGTGGAGAATGGAGGACTATTGAGGAAATTCAAGATGGTAAAATAGTAAAGAAATTAGAAGGTGGTGCTGGTGCTATGTCTGAAGTAGCATTTCACTTACTACATTATCCTATGTCTTTAATGGAAACTCATTATGATGCCTTAAAAGGTATACATAAATCCTTACTTGCAAAACAAGGTTTACAATCAGAAGAAATACAATATGCTATGCGTTATGCAATTGTATCAGGAGGGGTAGCTTTAGCATCTGTTCTTGCTAATATAGATTTTAGTAATGTATTAGAGAATGAAAGTGTTGATCGTATGAAACGTGTAGTTGATGATCTTACTCAGTATGATAATCCAGATAGAGGTACATTTGGACTTATGGGTGAGTTTACAGGCCCAACTCTTGGTACTATCAAACATCTTATGATAGCTAATGAGATTATAGATATAGATGATAATACTCTTAATAAGATATTATTTGGTAATGTAGATTTCTCTGATCCTAATGACTCTATGGCTGAAAGATTTAATGCTTACCAATGGTCTACATTCTGGGGTACTACAAAGAATAAGATTGCTCCAGCTATAGCAGCTGGTAGAGGTAGGGATCTTTTAACACACTATCTCAAGCTTTATCCTGCTACTTGGACTAAGGAAAGTCATAAATTTATTGGAGAAAAGACTGGTCTTTGGAGTAAGAAATCTAAAAAGAAGAAAAAAAGATCTACTAATGTTGATAGTGCTTTAGCAGTTCTTGAAGGTATGCGTAGGTAACAGGAGATAATTGCCACCTACGCTTTCCTCATCTTCCTAGTCTGTAAATAGACTTCTATTTCTCCCAATACCAAATGTGAATTGTACCGGCCATATGGTGAAGTTAATTTCTATATCTTCATTGTATGCAAATACTTCAATTCCAAATGGTACTATAAAGATACTAGCATAATCCTTATTTAAGTCTCCACCTAAATACTTATTACCAAATTCCATTAGCGTTCCTCTGGCATTGAGCTAATGAATCTCTCTTCTAACCAATCATCAAATCTCAGTATAATAAGGGTCTCACCTCTATCTTGTTTACATACTACAGCATCTACATGTTCAGTGGGTACAAGAAATGAAGCTAATTTCTTTCTACATTTAGCTTGAATCTTAAAATCCGTTCCCATTAAGACATCTACTTCTTCATGCATACCGAGAGAAGCACCATTGCTACCCCATGCACGCTTACAAGTTTTAAATCCTGAACTCAGAACTGTATTAACTATTTCTCTTTCAAACCGGTTGCCCTTGGCTTTGCTTGGACTTGGCATCTTTTAATTCCTTTCTTAGTTTAGCTGTGAATCGTTCCATAGCAAGATCAGCATTTTTAGATGCCTTATTAAATCTGCTACTTATAGTTTTAGTTTTTATTATAATTGGCTTATCTAATTTAGTTTCCAATTCTTCTATTTTATCAAGTAAAGCATTGTTATCTTTAGTTAATTTGTCTATAATTTCAATAGCATTTTCAAAGTTAAACTTTAAATAAGTACCTAGATCACCATCTTCATCTAAAGAAGATTTTACATCTCTTTCCATTATAGTCCCATCCTGTTCATTATTCTTTTAAGATCTAAACGCATTGATTCTATGGAAAGTTCTAATTCATTAATCCTATTAGTTTCTTTTACTAATGCTTCCCCTAAAAACTGAATATCTCTAGGAAGACCTGTAGAAGTTTCCTTTTTCTTATCAGGCAATGATGGCATTTTAATCTCCATCCCTGGTAAAGGCCCTTTATGTCCTGCATACTTTTCTTTTACTGCTTCTTTTTTAGCCATATTTTAGTCCTTTCATTTATTATGTTTTCTAACTTAGTACGTTTGCCATGTTCTCGCTTGGCACATTTATTACAAATCTGTTTTTCTTCATAAGGATGTTCAGGAGGAATAGCAAAGTTACCCCAAATATACACATCTTGTGCTTTTGTGATGCGGCACATATGACACGTGAAATGTGCTTTAGATAACTTTGCATTCACTCCATACA
>TARA_R110002073_G_scaffold1471_19_pt1 | contig 19754 bp, 21 predicted proteins | sample TARA_R110002073 | Tara Oceans TARA_R110002073 (sample SAMEA4397174) | marine metagenome | biome: Polar Biome; feature: [DCM] deep chlorophyll maximum layer (ENVO:01000326); material: water (ENVO:00002006), including particulate matter (ENVO:01000060) such as... | depth 40 m
TCCTGGCTGACGGCGGCGCGTGAAGATGGGTCGATCAGTCGCTCGACTATCGTTTCGCGGTCCGTCACGGTCTCTACATTGACCTCTACGATGGCGCGCCCCGCGCCGACACGCGCTTCAAGCAGACGCTCGACATTGCCGCGCAACACATCGGCACGGTCACCGCCCTGATTGTTTGCGCTCTCGTCATCGCTGACGACAACGCCCCCATTCGAATCGATGACCGAGACCTGCTCGGCAGACAGCCCGGCAACCGCCGAGGCCACCAGAAACCGCAACCCCCGGGCCTGCACCGCGGTCAGCCCGGCCCCTGCGGGCGTCACCGTCACCGAGGCCGACGGCTGTTGATCCCGGCGAAACGCCTGCGTGCCGCCCTGCGCGATGTGCACGCGCGCCAGGCGAATATAGGGGCTGGCCATGATGGTGCGCGCCAATTCCCCCTCCTTGGCGCGCCAATAGGCCGCGTCGAACATTTGCGCGGTGGTGCCAAAGCCCGTCAGCCCGTCCAGCAATTCGTAGCCGCTTGACGAGTTGGCCGGCATTCCCTGCGCGGCAAGTGCCATGCGCGTTTCATCCCGCGCAGAGCTTTCGACATAGATCGCATCGCCGCGCACCTCATACCGTTGGCCGCGCTGGTCCAGCGCGGCGATCATTTCACCGGCTTGCGGGCCTTCCAGCCCGGCATACAGCAAGGACATACTGGGGGCGGCTGCGATTCGTGTCAGGCCGAACACGGCTGCGAACACCCCCAGCGTGGCCGCCACGACAATGATTTTGCGGCGCAATTCCAGCGCGTTCCAGACTGTAAGCAGCTGTTCCAAGGTTCTTCCCCTTCGCGGACGTTCTGTCCCGATCAGCCGATGTTTGCCGCAGAGCAATTAACAATCGGTTAGTCACCCTGTGTCACAAACGAGAGGAACGAAGGATGCACATCAAGGGGACCTGATTCACATGACCGCCACCGCCGAGCCTGAGGAAAACGTCGAGAAGCCGTCGCGCATGGGGCTGGTGATCGGCCTGGTTATGGCCCTCGCTGGCGGCGGTGCGGGCTTCTACGCAACCTATTCGGGCCTTGTATCCGGGCTGATCGGCGGTTCAGGGCATGCACCGACTGCCGAGGCTCAAGCGACGGAGGGGGCAGACGCCGAAACGCCTCGCGCCGATGTCGGTTTCGTGCCGCTCGAACCGATCACCATCTCCCTGGGTCCACGGGCCGAATCACGCTACCTGCGGTTTTCGGCGCAATTGGAGGTAGCACCCGCCCACGCCAGCGAGGTCGAATATCTCATACCGCGAATTATGGACGTTCTGAACATCTACCTTCGCGCCCTGGACCCGCTTGAACTGGAGGAACCCGCAGCTTTGCTCAGACTTCGCGCGCAAATGCTGCGCCGGGTCCAGATCGTCACCGGTCCGGGCTATGTCAGTGACCTTCTGGTCATGGAATTCGTCTTGAATTGAGGGGCTTACATGGATTTCCTGTCGAACATCATCCTCGCCGCCGCAGCTCTTGGCGCTGCTGTCTACTGTTTCGTGCTGTCGCGCCGCCTGACGGCTTTGTCATCGCTGGAAGGGGGGATGGGCAGCGCCATCGCCGTGCTCTCGGCTCAGGTCGACGACCTGACGCGCACTCTGAGCACGGCTCGGGAAGGCGCGGGCAAGACCAGCACGAGCCTGACCGAGCAGACCGCACGCGCCGAAGCGGTCGCCAGACGATTGGAACTGCTCGTAGCCTCGATGCATGACCTGCCCTCCGCGCCAGAGCCGGATCTGCGTGCACCGCCCTCACGCTGGACCGGTGCAGCCGCGACGCCTCCCAAACCCGCGGACGCCGAGCCCGGCCAACCTCGCGCCCGCATTCTGCGCCGCCGCCGCGAATCCGGAGACGCGCGATGAGCCGCGCCAGGCAAGCCAGACCGACGGCCCGTATCCTGCCCGTCCTCACAGCGCTTTTTGCAACCGGCGCAGCCCTGCAGCTGGTCACCGGCCTGGGCGCTGCGCTGGCGCAGTATCCCGCGCCACCCGCCGATCCCGCCCAGACAGTGCCAGCCCCGGCGCAGACGGCAACGCCCCAGGGGGCACCCCAGACCGCGACCCCCACCGAAACGGCGCAATGGCTGCTGGATCTTCGGACGCGCGAATCCACCCTGCAACGACGCGAGGCCCAACTGGCCGAGCGAGAAACACTTGTCAACGCCGCGCAGACCAGGCTGCAAGATCAGATGCAGGCGCTTGCCGCGGTCGAGGACGAGTTGTCCGCGACCATGGCGTTGGCCGACCGCGCCGCCGAGGAGGATATCAGCCGCCTTGTTACCGTGTTCGAAGCGATGAAACCCGAGGAAGCTTCTGCCGTCTTCGCCGAAATGGCCCCGGATTTTGCCGCCGGCTTTCTGGGACGTCTGAACCCCGAAGCGGCGGCCGCAATTCTGGCGGGGCTGGAACCCCGACTTGCCTACACGCTCAGCGCGCTGCTCGCCGGTCGAAACGCGCTGGTGCCGCGTGAGTAACCAGAACGGTCAGATTTTCTTAAACGTCACACGCCATGATTGAAGCGCACAAACACCGGAGAACACAATGATTGGACTCATCGGCATCGTCGTCGTCTTCGTCATGGTGTTCGGCGGCTATCTGGCCGCCGGGGGCAAACTCGGCATCATTCTATACTCCCTGCCCTTCGAAATGACGATGATCATCGGCGCCGCCATCGGTGCGTTTCTGATTGCCAATGGCGGGGCCGGCGCGAAACAGACCGCCCGGGACGTTGGCAAGGTTTTCAAGGGTCCCTCCTGGAAGCCGGCGGACTACCAGGATCTTCTGTGCTTGTTGTTCGAACTGATCCGTCTCGCCCGGCAAAACCCCGTGGCACTTGAGGAGCATATAGAAGACCCTGAAAGCTCTGCAATTTTCGGACGATACCCCAGGATTCAATCGGACCATGAATCCATGGAACTCATCTGCGACACCTTGCGCTCGATGACGCTGAGCTACGATGATCCGATGCAGGTCGAGGAGGTGCTGGACAAACGCATGGAGGCGACGCTGAACCACGCGCTGCATCCCAGCCATGCGATGCAGACCGTCGCCGACGGGCTCCCGGCATTGGGCATCGTCGCCGCGGTTCTGGGCGTCATCAAGACAATGGCTGCCATCGATCAACCCCCCGAAGTGCTTGGCAAGTTGATCGGCGGCGCGCTCGTCGGAACTTTTCTGGGCGTGTTCCTGGCCTATGGGTTCGTTGGGCCATTCGCGTCGAAAATGCGCGCAGTCGTCGAAGAAGACGCCCATTTCTACCAACTCATCCGCGAGGTGCTGATTGCCAATCTTCACAATCACCCCGCCAACATGTGTATCGAGGTCGGACGCCAGAACGCGCCGCATCACATGCGCCCCAGTTACGGCGATCTTGAAGAAGCGATGCGCAACCTGAAGCGCGAGGCCGCGTAGTGAAGGGGGCCCTGACCACGTGCCTGACGCTCACCCTGATGCTTCTCGCTGCAGCACGGGGGCATGCACAGGGCTATCCGGTCACGGCGGGTGAACATGACGGCTTCACGCGGGTTGTCGTGCACGCGCCGCCCGGAGTCGCCTGGCAACTGGAGGGCGCCGCACAAGAGCGACGGCTCAATCTGACCCCGGCGCCAGATGGTTTTGACCTGTCCCGCCTGTTCGACAGGATTTCCCGCGACAGGCTGGCCGACGCACGGATGGACGCAGGCCTGCTGGTCCTGACGCTGGATTGTCCTTGCACAAGCAACATCTGGGAAGAACGCCCGGGCCTGATTGTGATGGATATTTCCGACGCGCCGGGCCCCGCCCCCCCGGAACCTTCCACGCCTGCCAGTCCCGCCTCACTCGACGACATGGTTCCCCAGGCCGCATCCCTGGCGCTCTTGCCGCGCTCGGACCTTGGGCGCGCTGCCGGCGCGGCTGTCGCAAGGCGCGTGGCAGCCGACCGACTGGCAAGCGCGGGATCCGAACCCCGGATATCGTTGCCGTCCCCGGAGCGCCTGCTGGCGGAATTGGCGACGCCCGTTGCCCGCGCGCTTTCGCAGGGCGTTCTGGAGCCCGCCACCAACCCGCCACTGCCACCTGACGCGCTTCTGGGCGCCACGGAACCCGGCCCGCTTTCGGTAGCGGACAACATTCAGATCAGTGTCGTGACTGACCGACAGAACCCCGACGCCGCGCCCGTGCAATTGCCGACGGAACTCTGCCAGGAGGCGACCGCGCTGGATTTCCTGCTTTCCGTCTCGGACGAACCCTTTGGGACGGCCTTCGGACGCCTGTCGCGCTCGCTCTATGGCGAATTCGATCAACCGGACCCGGAAAGCGCCCTCGCATTGTTCCAGCTCTACCTGGCGTCCGGCTTCGGCGCCGAAGCCAGGGCCCTCATGGCCAACGCGTCGGATCCTGTCTTTGGCCGGGATTTGCTCTTGGGCATGAGCGACATATTGGAGAACCGAAGCAGCAATTCACGCCTTCGACTGGCGCAATTGAAAGACTGTGGGGGGCCGGCCGCGCTTCTTGCAATACTCGCAGGCACCGAAGCGGAGATCCGCGAAGAAACGGCGTCGGCCATTGCGCTGACCTTCACAGAACTGACTGCCGCCTTGCGCACATTTCTTGGGCCCGACCTGTCTCAGCGCCTGATCGAGGCGAACAGGCTGGATGCCGCGCGGGTCGTGATTGGCGCCGTGCAGCGCTCTGGCTGGACGCGCCCTGAAGACGCGACGCTGCTGGAAGCTTTTCTTGACCGGGCACGCGGGCGCCCGGGCGACGCGCAGGCGCGCCTGAATTTCAATGCGGGGCAAGATGCCGAAACCATCCGCACGCGGCTTGATCTCGCGCTTGCCACCGGGGCCCGGGTCGAGGACGAATTGCTCGAAACGGCCGAAGCGCTGGCCAACACCGAACGAAGCAGCGAAACCGGGATTGCATTGATGGGCGGGGCAACCCGTTTGCGATTGCGCGGTGAAGATATTGACGGGGCCCGCGGCACCATCGACAGATTGCGGATCTGGATGTCAGACCGCAATGCGGCGTCCGGCGATCTGATGGATCTTGAAGCCGCATTCTGGACGCAACTTTCCAATTCCGCCGACGACATGGCCTTTCTTCGCTACATACTGTCGCGAGAAGACTGGAGAGACCCAAATCTGCCTCTCGCCACACAACACAGGGTGGCCGAACGACTGCTGGATCTGGGGCTTGGCGCACAGGTTCTCGACTTGATCCAGCCCTCGCAGGAGCAGACGGGCGCAATCTTGCTTGCGCGAGCGCAATTGCTGCTTGGCGCGCCAGACCTGGCGTTGTCCCTCGTCGCCGGTTTTCGGGGGCCCGCGATCGAGAACATCCGCGCCCAGGCCCTCGAACAAAGCGGCCAGATAGACCTTGCGGCCCGCGCCTTCCTTGAACTGGACAGCCTGCCGGCCGCCGCAACCCTGGCCGTTCGCGCTCAGGACTGGCCGCTGGTCGAGGGATTGCCGGAGGATATTGCGCAAATCGGGCCCTTGGATCGCGCACAGGTGGCGCGCGCCCTGTCCCGGGCGCCCGGGTTTCTTGGTCCAGAGGCGCAGGCTGACCCGACACCCGCGCCGAACGCCGCGCAAGCCAACGCCGGCCAGCAAGAGCCCACACCCGGCACAGCGCGTGCGGCGGACGCTGGCGAGCCTTCCAGCCCGACCACGGCAAGCACCCCCCCGGCCGCGCCCGGTCAGACATTGTCGGCGAGCCAAGCGCCAGGGCAGGGCGAATCCACCGATGATCCCAATGATTTCAGCAGGTTGGGCTTGATCCGGCGCTCAGCGACCCTGCTACAGGAAAGCGCCGTTCTGCGAGAGACGCTGGCTCCGCTGGCGTCGACGCCACCGCCCGTAGAGCCCCGCAATGAGTAGCGATGCGTGGTCTTTCCCGAAGGCAGAGCGGCGGCTTTCAAGCCGCCAGCTGCACGATCGCCGCCCCCCCCGCGATCATCGCCATCAAAGCCACTCGGCGCGGCCCCGTCGCCTCCCCCAGCATCAACCATCCGATCAGTGCCGAGAACACCGTCGATGTTTCTCTCAACACTGCCGCCTGTCCGACATTTCCCAGACGGGTCGCCAACATGATGCCGCCGAAACTGGCAAAGGCGACACAGGCGCCAAGCCCCCCGCGCTGCATCAGGCTGACGACCTGGTCCCTTGGCAGCCCCCACCACCGGCGGAATGTGACAATCGGCATGAAGATCGAATCGATCAGGAAGAACCAGGCGAGAAAGGTAAACGGGTTGGCCGTAGCGCGAATGCCATAAGCGTCGACGGTCGTATAAAGCGCCACAAACCCACCCGTACAGACCGCCAGAAACAAGGCGGCGCCCAGGGTCTCGCGGCCAAGGATTGCGTGACGAAGGTTGTAGAGCGCCAAACCGTAGATCCCCCCGACCAGGACCAGAACACCAATCCACTGCACGGCGTTGAAATGTTCCTGAAACAGGATGCCGGCGCCGATCACGGTGAACAAAGGCGCGGTGCCGCGCACCACAGGATAAACGACGGTATAGGCGCCGCGGGAATAGGCCATGGCCTGCAACAGCTTGTAGCAGACATGGATTCCGAAAACGGCGGCGAAAATGGGCCACATCCAGGGCTCCGGCCAGGGCACGACAAACAACGCAAATGGCGCGGCGATCACGCCATAACTCGCGTCGATCGCCGCCCGAGACAGCCACGGATCATGCCGGCCCTTTTGCAATGCGCCGAAGACCGCGTGCAGCATCGCCGCCGCAAGCGCCAGGCCATAGGCCAGCCGCGCGCCCTCGGCCGTGCCTTCCAACCCGACAAGCCAGTCAGCCACCGACGGCGAACCCCCGGCCGCCGATCCGCGCGGCACCGTTCATCGCGCGCCCGCGCCGGTCAGTGCCGCCGCAAATTCCGCCGGATCGAAAGGCGACAGGTCGTCGATCTGCTCGCCGATACCGATCGCGTGGATGGGCAACCCGAAGCGATCCGCCAGGGCAACCAGAACCCCGCCGCGCGCCGTGCCGTCCAGCTTGGTCATGACCAGACCGGTCACATCGGCCATCTGGCGGAACACGTCGACCTGGTTGAGCGCATTCTGACCCGTCGTTGCATCCAGAACCAGCAGCGTGTTGTGCGGAGCGGTGGCGTCTTTCTTGCGGATCACACGCACGATCTTGGCGAGTTCCTCCATCAGATCGGCCCGGTTCTGCAATCGCCCCGCCGTGTCGATCATCAACAGATCGGCACCCTCGGCCTGCGCGCGCGTCAGGGCATCGAAAGCCAGCGACGCCGGGTCGGACCCTTCGGGGGCGGTCATCACCGGAACGCCGGCGCGCTCGCCCCAGACCTGCAACTGCTCGACCGCCGCCGCGCGAAAAGTGTCGCCGGCGGCAATGATCACCGACTTGCCGGCAGCGCGAAACTGCGACGCCAGCTTGCCGATGGTTGTCGTCTTGCCGGCGCCGTTGACGCCGACCACCAGCACGACCTGAGGGCGCTTGGCATAGAGCGGCATGGGCCGCGCCACCGGATCCATGATGCGGGCAATTTCTTCGGCCAGCGCGGCTTTGATCTCGTCCGTCGTAACCCGCTTTCCAAACCGCGCCGCCGCGATATTGGCGGTGACCTTCAACGCTGTGTCCACGCCAAGATCGGCCTGCACCAGAAGATCCTCGAGCTCTTCGATCATGTCGTCGTCCAGCACACGGCGCGGCGCATCGTCGCGCCCGGTCAGCCGCGCGATCAGCCCCTTGCGCGGTTGCGCGGTCATCGACGGGGCCGACGGATCGGGCGCGCCGGGTTGGGTTTGGGTCGCCGCCGGGGCGGGTGTCAGGTCCGGCGTCTGGTCTGGCGTCTGGTCCGGTGCTGGCGGCGTTGTCGCGGCAGGACCGGCGGCGTCGTCCGCTCCCCTATCCGCGGTGACAAGCGCATCCAGCCCTTCGTCCAGTTTCGACGACGAGCGCAACATGCGGTCTTTGAGCTTGCTGAAAAAGGACATGTGCGCCCCCTGAGTAACTTTGGCCTGTTCCCATTGCAGCTAGACTACGCGTGGTGCATTTGAAAGGGGGGGTGCCGTGATTGCCCCCTTCTGCCCTTGCCGCGCTGCTGTAGGATGGCGCTTATGAGACTTTTCCCTTTTGCCTTTGCCACCTTGTTGCCAACCGCCCTGCTGATCCCCGGCGCCATGTGGGGTGGCTTTTGGATCTGGGCGGCGTTTCTGTCCATCTTTCTGCTTTGGATATTCATGGACCGCCTGACCGTTCTGGCCCCGTCGGGGCGCGACTTCCCGGCCGGGGACGGGTTGCTGGCGCTCCTGGGCGCAACCCAGTTCGCCCATCTGTCGCTGGCCCTCTATGCGCTGACCCAAACCCTGTCCGGGGTCGACTGGATCGTCGCACTGATTGCCTTCGGCCTGTATTTTGGCCAGATCGGCAATCCGGCGGCGCATGAGCTGATCCACCGCTCTGACCGGCGGCTTTCGGGTCTGGGACAGGCGATCTTCATCGCCTTCTTGTTCGGGCACCACACCTCGGCCCACCGGCTGGTGCACCACACCCATGTCGCAACCCCTGGTGACCCGAATTCGGCGCGGCGCGGCCAGGGGTTCTGGCGCTTCCTGCCAAGGGCGTGGATCGGCAGCTTTCGGGCCGGCTATGCCGCCGAACAGGCGATGCGCGCGCGTGCCGGCGGTCGGCGGCGCAACCCTTACCCGGTCTATGTGCTGGGTGGGGCCGCGTGTCTGGTGCTTTCGTTCGCGGTGTTCGGCTGGGGAGGTCCGCTGACCTACCTGATTCTCGCGGCACATGCGCAATCGCAATTGCTGGTCGCCGATTATGTTCAGCATTACGGCTTGCGGCGCGAAAAGCTGGCATCGGGCCGGTATGAGCCGGTCAGCGAGCGGCACAGCTGGAACGCGGTGGGGTGGTATTCATCGGCGATGACGCTGAACGCGTCACGCCATTCCGATCACCACACGCACCCGTCGCGCCCCTACCCGCAGCTGATCTTGCCCGACCAGGCGCCGCTTCTGCCCGCGCCCTTGCCGATGATGGCGATCCTGGCGCTGTTTCCGCGCCTGTGGCGAAGGGTCATGGACCCAAGATTGCCGGGTTGACCAGTCTTGCAGTGCACCCTGCGCGCTCCGCCTCGCGTCAACGTGAGGCTTTTGCGCTGGCCCAGTGAGGGGGGGTCTGGCACAGTGATCCAAACAACTCCCGGAGGCACCATGAGAGCCCTGTTTTTTTGCGCGGCATTGTTGACCACAGGCCTGCCGGCTGCGGCCCAGGCGCCGCTGACGGCCGAAGAATTCGACAGCTATACCCAAGGCCTGACGCTGAGTTTCAGCATCGACGGAACCCCGTATGGGGTAGAGCAATACCTGCCCGATCGCCGTGTGCGCTGGACGTTCATCGGCGATCAATGCCAGGACGGCATCTGGTTTGAACGCGCCGAGAACATTTGCTTCGTGTATGAAAACTCACCGTCGGACGAACAATGCTGGCAGTTCTTCCTGACCGGGGACGGATTGCGCGCGGTGTTCCAGGGGCCTAACGGTCCGGCGACCGAACTTTATGAAGTGCAGCAAACCGATGCGCCGATGGCCTGCATGGGCCCCAGCGTCGGCGTGTAAGCGCGCGGCCCGGATACCCCCCCGGCCCGGCGGCGACGGATTCAGGCGCCATGTGGCCGGTCAGTCGCGCTTGCGCAGCGTGGTGGTCAGCGCGTCGAACACCCCGGCATTGGCGGCGATGATGTTGCCAGATTCGACGGGGTTCTGCCCGTCGCGGATCGGGCCGACAAAACCACCCGCTTCCCTGACCAGCAAGGCCCCGGCAGCGACATCCCAGGCGTTCATGCCGCGCTCCCAATACCCGTCGTAGCGGCCCGCGGCGACATAGGCCAGATCCAGCGCTGCGGCACCAAAACGGCGCACCCCGGCGGTCACCGGCATGAGTTGCGCGAGATCCTGCAAGGTGGCCGGCAGGGTCGGACGGCCGCCAAACGGCACACCCGTGGCAAAGATGCAATCGATCATCCGCGTGCGGCCCGAGACGCGCATCCGCGTGTCGTTCAGGTAGGCGCCCAGCCCTTTTTCGGCGTAGAACAGCTCGGATTTCGCGGCGTCAAACACCACGCCTGCGACGATCTCGCCCTTGTGCTCCAGCGCGATGGACACCGCCCAATGCGGCAGGCCGTGCAGGAAGTTGGTGGTGCCATCCAGCGGATCAACGATCCAGCGGCGCGTCGGATCGATGCCTTCGATCTCGCCGGTTTCCTCGCCCAGCCAGCCGTAATTGGGCCGCGCGCCCAGCAGGTCTTCCTTGATGATGCGCTCGGCCTCGCGGTCGGCACGGCTGACGAAGTCGCCGGGCCCCTTGGACGAGACCTGCAAATTCTCGACCTCGCGAAAATCCTTGACCAGCGACCGCCCGGCCTTGCGCGCGGCTTTTATCATCAGGTTGAGATTGGCGCTGCCTTGCATGGGAACGGCTCCGTTTTGGACTTGTGGGGCCATACGGGAAAGGGGCGGGAAAGGAAAGGGCGCAATGACGCAGGCAAGGTGGCGCGCGCCAATATGGACGCGGCCGGCTTTCCGGTTCAAACTGCCACGCAACCCCTTGGGCGGCGGGCAAGCCGTCAGGCCCCCAGAACAGGAAAGAGGAACCCATGCTGACCCGCCGACCAGACCCCAGCGACCGTGCTGCCTGGGAACAGCTTTACAGCGGATATGCCTCGTTCTACGGGATCGAACAGACCGACGAGATGCGCGCGACCGTCTGGGGCTGGATCCACGATCACGCGCATGAGGTCGATTGCTTTGTGGTGGAAAACGATTCCGGGCACTTGGTCGGCCTGACCCATTTCCGGCCTTTCGCCAGTCCGCTATCGGCGCGCGTCAGCGGCTTCCTGGATGATCTTTATGTCGCGCCCGAGGCAAGGGGCACGGGGGCCGCGCGCGCGCTGATCGAAGCGGTGGCGGATGAGGGACGGCGGCAAAACTGGCGGCTGATCCGCTGGATCACGGCCGAGGACAACGCCCGTGCGCGCGGCCTTTACGACAAGGTCGCGCAGGCCACCGAGTGGAAGACCTACGATCTGCGCCTGTGAGGGCTGGCGCCTGGCGCGAAAGCGGCGGCGGGGTGAATCCCGCCCTACGGTCGCGGCGCGCGGGGCGCCCGGTTTGACCGGTGCGGGCGCGTCAACCGCGCGATGCCTTCTCTGCGATGCCCGATTGCCCGGCGCGGCGCGCCAGTTCACCCTCGATATCGGCCAGCGACACGCCGCGAGCGGCGCACATGACCAGCAGGTGAAACAGCACATCCGCCGCTTCGGATGTCAGGCGCGCCCGGTCGCCCTTGACCGCTTCGATCACCGCCTCGATGGCTTCCTCGCCGAATTTCTCGGCGCATTTTTCCGGACCCTTTGCCAGCAGCCGCGCGGTCCACGAGGTGTCGGGATCCGCACCCTTGCGGGCCTCGATCGTGTCGGCCAGGGTTTGCAGGGGACCGGTCTGATGGGCGCTCATGTCAACCTCACGGGGATGCCGGCGGCGGCCATGTGGGCCTTGGCCTGACCGATGGTGTAGGTGCCAAAGTGAAAGATCGACGCGGCCAGCACCGCCGAGGCGTGTCCTTCGACAACCCCCTCGACCAGATGGTCCAGCGTGCCGACACCGCCGGATGCGATCACCGGGATCGGCACCGCATCGGCGATGGCGCGCGTCAGCGGCAGGTTGAAACCGGATTTGGTGCCGTCACGGTCCATGGAGGTCAGCAGGATTTCGCCCGCGCCCCTGGCCGCAACTGTGCGCGCGAAGTCAACGGCGTCGATGCCGGTGGAGTTGCGCCCGCCATGGGTGAAGATCTCCCACCGGCCGGGCGCGACCGTCTTGGCATCGATGGCGACCACGATGCACTGGCTGCCGAACCGGTCCGCCGCTTCGGCCACCACATCGGGATTGGCCACGGCGGCCGAGTTGAACGACACCTTGTCGGCGCCCGCCAGCAACAACGCGCGCACATCGTGATGCGTGCGCACCCCGCCGCCCACGGTCAGCGGCATGAAGCAATGTTCGGCGGTGCGGGTAACCAGATCGAACATGGTGCCACGGTTTTCTTGCGTCGCGTGAATGTCCAGAAAACACAGCTCGTCGGCGCCGGCGGCGTCATAGGCCTTGGCGGCCTCGACGGGATCGCCCGCATCGATCAGATCGACAAAGTTGACGCCCTTGACGACGCGGCCATCGGCAACGTCCAGACAGGGAATGACGCGGGATTTCAGCATGGGCGTGGCTCCTTGCCCCCTCCCTAACGGTTGCGACGGCGCGGGAAAAGGGGGGAGTGCTTCGGGGTCAAGCCCCTAACGCCGCAGCCGCCTGCGCAGACCGATGGCGGCCAGAGCCATCGCCCAGGCAAAGCCGGCCAGCACCAGCGGAACTCCAAACACGGTCAGCCAGGCCAATCCTGCGGCCGCGTGCAACCAGCCGCCCCAGTCGGACCCGAAGGCAAGGCAGGGCGCCGGGGTGATCCGGTTCAGACGGCACCCCAGGATGGCGGCGACCCCGCCGGACCCCAGCGCGATCAGCCCCGGCATCAGGCCCAGCGCAACCAGCAAGCCAGAGAGGAACCATCCGCTGCGCATGAGGGGGCCTGGTTGAGGACTCATCCTCTCAGCCTGCGCTGATCGGCGATCACACAAAAGCCACATCAGCGTGATTGCCGGCCCGCAACGGGGGCGTTAGTGTTCGCGCATGATGACCCTTCGCGCCCCTCTGATCGCCGTGACGGCGGGCCTGTTCCTGGGCGCCTGCGCGCTGGCCCTGCCGCCCCTGCGCGCGCCCACCACAGAAGACAGGATCGCAGCCGAATGCCGCCTGCTGGCCAGTGCGGCCACACGCATGGCAACGCAGGGGCTGAACGTGCATGAGGGGCTGCGCGAAGGCTGCTCAGGGGTCACGGCTGTCGATACACGCCCCCTGCCCGCGCAGACGGCATCGCTGCGCGCCGCGACGGCGGCCGCGCTTCCGGCGGAGATCGAGGCCGGAAGCCGCGCCGAGGTGGTTTTCCGCCGGATGATAACGCGCGGCGTGCCACCCGCCATTTCGGCATCCCTGACCAACGAGCCGGATTTTCTGATCGCCGGATCTGACGGCTGAGGACTGGCGGCGCCCGGCGCGCCGGGTCTGGACACCGGCCCCGGCAACCGTCAGTTTGATGGCATCCCAAACGAGGCAGAACCCATGGCCAGAAATCTAGCTCCGCCCCGCGCGCCCGCGTCCCTTGTTCCGCTGGCGCTGTTGTTGTTGATCTTTCATGGCCTGCTGGGCGCCGATTACGTGATCGAACGATTCGCCCTGGGCGGCGAAAGCTGGCCCGGGCTGATGCGCCTCTTGCCGCTGGGCGCGCTGTGGTTGCAGGTTGTCTGGGCGCTGGGCGTCTGGCTGGGGGTCGCCGCCGCGTTCTTTCTGACGATTCGCGACAACGCCTCGGTCCTTTTGTTCTTCGCCGCCACTCTGGCAATGGTCGTGATCGCCGCGGTTCTCTACACCGCGCAGATCCCCACGCTTGTGGTCCCGGTCCCGGCGCTTCTGGCCGTGCTGGTCATCGTGCCGCTTCTGGGCTGGATTTACGCGCGGGCCCTTAACCGCAACGGTCACTTGCACTAAGTCTGCCTCTGGTGCGCCCTTGGCGCGCAGACAGCCGCCGACGTTTTCGATTGAAAGGACTTCCCCGATGATCCGCCGCAACCTGGCCGAAGCGATCGGCAACACCCCCCTGATCCGTCTGCGCAAGGCCAGCGAGGAAACGGGCTGCGAGATCCTGGGCAAGGCCGAGTTTCTGAACCCGGGTCAGTCGGTCAAGGACCGCGCGGCGCTGTTCATCATCCGCGACGCGGTGGCGCGCGGCGATCTGAAACCCGGCGGCACCATCGTCGAGGGGACGGCGGGTAATACCGGCATCGGGCTGGCGCTGGTGGGCGCGTCGATGGGGTTCCGCACCGTCATCGTGATCCCCGAGACGCAGAGCCAGGAAAAGAAGGACATGCTGCGCCTTGCCGGGGCCGAACTGGTCGAAGTGCCGGCGGTTCCCTACAAGAACCCCAACAATTACGTGAAATATTCAGGCCGGCTGGCCGCCGAACTGGCCAGGACAGAACCCAACGGGGCGATCTGGGCCAACCAGTTCGACAACGTGGCCAACCGCCAGGCACATATCGAAACGACCGGCCCCGAGATCTGGACCCAGACCGGCGGCAAGGTGGATGGATTCGTCTGCGCCGTGGGATCGGGCGGCACGCTGGCCGGTGTCGGCATGGCGCTGCAATCCAAGGGCGTGAAGATCGCTCTGGCCGACCCCGAAGGGGCTGGCCTGCTGAAACTCTATACCGGCATCGAAAACCCCGGAAATTCGATCACCGAAGGTATCGGGCAAGGCCGGATCACAGCCAATCTTGAGGGCTTCACCCCGGACATGGCCTACCGCATTCCCGATGCCGAGGCCCTGACCGAAACCTTCGACATGCTCGAACACGAAGGGCTGTGCCTGGGCGGCTCGTCCGGTGTCAACGTTGCCGGCGCGATTCACATGGCGCGGCAGATGGGGCCTGGGCACACCCTTGTCACGGTGCTGTGCGATTACGGCACGCGCTATCAGTCCAAGCTGTTCAACCCGGCATTCCTGAAGTCCAAGGGCCTGCCGGTGCCCACCTGGCTGGACCGCACGGCCCGGTCACTTCCCGATCCGCGCCTTGAATGATATCCCCGCCATGCCCCCGCCCCTGACGCTCCCCGCCAGGCGCTTCGTTGCGCCGTTCACCCAAGCGGTTCTGGCCCTGGCCCTGGCCCTGGCCCTGGCCGTCGTTTTCGCCCCGGCGCAGGCGCAGACGCCCGATGACTCCGGCCCGAACTATACCGAATGGGCGGCGCTGGCGGCGCTGGCCGAAATCACGCTGGACAACCCGGACACCAGCAGCGATGTGCTGACCGCGCTGCGCGCTGAAGTGGTGAACTTCCGGGCCCAATTCCTGGCGACACAGGCCCTGCATACCGACAGGATCACCGCGCTGCGTGAGCAGATCGCCGCCCTGGGTCCGCCCCCGGCAGAAGGGCAGACCGAAGCCCCTGAAATCACCCAACGGCGGACCGAATTGAACGGGCTGCTGAATGCGCGCGAAGCGCCGCTGCTGGCGGCCGACGAGGCGTTCACCCGCGCGGACGGCATCGTCCGGGCCATCGACCGTGAGTTGCGCTCCCGGCAAGCCGACGCGCTGCTGTCGCTGGGGCCTTCCCCCGTGAACCCGGCCAACTGGCTGTCGGGGGTCGATTCGCTGGTGTCGTCCGGGCTCAACATCTATGGCGAGGTGTATAGCGCCTGGCTGGACCCGGCCCGGCGGGCGGAACTGATCGCCGACCTGCCGATCACCATCGGCGCGCTGCTGCTGGCCGCCTTGCTGTTGCTGCGTGGCCGGCACTGGATGGAGCAGCTGACTTCGCGCCAGATGCAAAGCACCGCCCTTCTGCGCGGGCGCACCGTGGCGGCGTTTTTCGTTTCGTTGTCGCAACTTCTGGTGCCGCTGGCCGGGTTGTTCCTGCTGGCAACCGCAATTTCCCTGACCCGGATGACCGGAGCGACGATCGAAGCCATTGCCAACGCGCTGGTTCAGGCGGGCATGGCGATCTTCGTGGCGCGGTGGCTGTCGCTGCAACTGTTCCCGATCCCGGATGGCCAGCGTGTCACCTTGAACCTGAGCAGCAGCGACCGCCGCCGCGCCCGCTCGCAAGCCCTGTTCATGGGGTTGCTGGTGGCGATCTACACGCTGCTGGACCCGTTTGTTGCCTTGCAGACCCAACCACCGACCGCGCAGGCCGTCATCACCTTTCCGCTGGTGGTGCTGGCCGCTCTGGCGCTCTTTCGGCTGGCGCAGGTCCTGAGGCGCCATCAACCACGACAAGTATCCGACGAAGAGGGCGTGGCCTCGGACGCATCGCCGTTCTTTGACCGGATGCTGCGGCTGGGCAGCCAGTTGGTCAGTGTCATGGCCCTGATTGCCCCGTTGCTGGGCGGCGCAGGCTACATGACGGCGGCCTTGCATATCGTGTTCCCGGCCATTTCATCGCTGGGACTGGCGGCGCTGGTCATCGTGCTTCACCGGTTGGTCACATCGATCTACACCACCATAGTCGGTGACGAGGAAACAGCCGTGGACGGGCTGGTCCCGGCGCTGGCCGGGCTGGCGCTGTCGTTGACTGCACTGGTGCCGCTGGCGCTGATCTGGGGCGCACGCGTCACCGATCTGTGGGAAATCTGGAGCAGTTTCAGCAGCGGGATCAGCCTGGGGAACACCCGCATCTCGCCCACCAATATCCTGTCGTTCTTTGTCGTCTTTGGCATCGGCTTCGTGATTACGCGCGTGCTGCAAGGCGCGTTGGGCACGTCGGTCCTGCCCAAGACCTCGATGGAGCGCGGAGCGCAGAAGGCGATCATCTCGGGGGTCGGGTATGTCGGGATCACCGCCGCCGCATTGGTGGCTTTCACCACGGCCGGCATCGACCTTTCGGGCCTTGCCATCGTCGCCGGTGCGCTGTCGGTCGGCATCGGTTTCGGTTTGCAGAACATCGTGTCGAACTTCGTTTCGGGCATCATCCTGCTGATCGAACGCCCGGTGAGCGAAGGCGACTGGATCGACGTTGCAGGCGTCTCGGGCACGATCGAGCGGATCTCGGTGCGTTCGACCGTGATCGAGACATTCGACCGTTCGAAAGTGATCGTGCCCAATGCCGATCTGATTTCGGGCGCCGTGACGAACTATACCAAATCGTCGAAAACCGGGCGGGTGATCGTGCCGGTTGGCGTGGCCTATGGTTCGGACACGCGCAAGATTGCGCAGATCCTGCAAGAGATCGCCGAAAGCGAGCCGGTGGTGGCGTCCATCCCGAAGCCGAGCGTCCTGTTTCGCGGTTTTGGCGCCGATTCGCTGAATTTCGAAATCCGGGCCATTCTGCGCGATGTGAACCAGATCATGGCCGTGGCGTCGGAAATGAACCACAAGATCGCCGCGCGCTTTGCCGAGGAAGGGATCGAAATTCCGTTTGCCCAGCGCGACATCTGGCTGCGCAACCCCGAAGCTCTGCAACAATCCAGACCGCAATCCCCGGCACCGGCCGAACCCGCGCCGGCCGAGCCCCAGCTCAAGCCGGACCGCGACACCGATACGGCCCTGGACAGCCCCGACCAATCCGATGACGAGTTTCCCGAAAGCACAAGATGACCCATCCCCTGTTTCGTGACGACGCCTACGCGCAAAGCTGTTCGACCCTTGTCACCCGGCATACCGACAGCGGCGGCGTTGTGGTTGCGCAGTCGGTTTTCTACGCCACCGGCGGCGGGCAACCCGGCGATGCCGGGATCTTGCGCTGGGAGGGCGGCGAAAGCGCCGTGATCGACACGCGCAAGGATGGCGACGACATCGCGCTGATCCTGGCCGATGGGGCAGCCACGCCGCCGGTCGGGGCCGATGTAACCATGGAGCTGGACTGGGATCGTCGTTACCGCCACATGCGGGTGCATACGGCGCTGCATCTGCTGTCGGTGGTCCTGCCTTTGCCCGTGACCGGTGGCGCGATCGGGGCACAGAAGGGGCGGCTGGATTTCGACATGCCTGACGCGCCCGCCGACAAGCAGGCGCTCGAGGATGCGCTGAACGCCCTGATCGCGCGGGATCTGCCCGTGACCGAGGACTGGATCACCGACGCCGCGCTGGAGGCCAATCCGGGCCTGGTGAAAACCATGTCGGTGCGTCCGCCCAGCGGGCAAGGCCGCGTTCGGCTGGTGCGGATCGGTCAGGGCGCGGATCAGGTGGATCTGCAACCCTGCGGCGGCACCCATGTGCGCAGCACCGCCGAAATCGGCGCCGTGCGCCTGGGCAAGATCGAAAAGAAGGGAAAGCAGAACCGTCGCGTGTCGCTCCTGCTGGACTGAACATGGGTTTCGGTGCGGCGCACGCGCAACGTGTTCTCTCGCGCGCTGCGTCAAGCCTGCCGCACACGCTGCCAAACCCACCGCCCGGCCCGGCCATCTATCGCCGCCAGCCCCAGCGCGATCAGCGCCATGCCGGCCACCTGCCGGGGCAACAGGGCTTCGCCCAGGATCAGCACCCCCAGCCCGATGGCGCTGACCGGAACCAGGAATGTGACCAGAAACGCATTGACCGCGCCGGCGCTGGCGATCAGGCCGAAATACAGGGCATAGGCCAGCGCCGTTGACAGTGTCGCCAGCCCGATCAGCGCGGCGATGACCGGCCAGTCCGGCAAGGCCAGCGTCCACGGCTGATCGACAAGCGCGACAATAGGCACAAGCATCACGGTGGCCATCGCCACCTGCCCTAAGGCCGTGGACAAGGGCGCAAGGCCATAGGTCCGAAATCGCCGCCCCCAGACGCCTGCCAGTGCGTAACTCAACGCCGCGCCAAGTCCGGCGGCCTGCGCCCAGATCGTCCCTTCGCCAAAGGCCCCGCCCATCATCACCGCGACACCGGCAAAGCCGACCAGCACGCCCACCCCCTTGGCCAGCGTCAACCGTTCATCCCGCGTTGCGACATGCGCCACGATCACACCCCAAAGCGGCGTCGTCGCGTTGAGGATCGAGGCCAAACCGCTGGTGATCTGCCCCTGGGCCATGACGAACAGGGTGAAAGGTATCACGTTGTTCATGAGCCCCATCACCGCCAACGCGGCCCAGACCCTGACGCCAGACGGAAAACGCACCCGCAGCACAGGCAACACCAGCGCCAGGACCACGGCGGCCAATCCGACGCGGATCACGACGATGGTCAGGGCCGGCAGGACCGGCACCGCGACCTGCACGAAAAAGAACGAGCCGCCCCAAAGAAGCGACAGCGCCAGCAGGCGCAGCCAGTCACTGCCCGACATGAAGATCCCCGTGGTTTACAGGGGGCCACCCTGTCGGAATTCCGGGCCCTGAGCGACCCGGAAGATGCGCAATCAGTTCACGCGCGACCAGGTTTGTTCGCGGCAGATGAACAAAAAGCAGCCGGAAACGGTCAGGTTGCTTCCTGCCATGTCCATGGTCGCCCGGTAGGTCTGATCGCGGTCCGGCGACCAGACGCGCCCGCTGCGATACTGTCCGTTGCCGCGTGGCTCCATGTCCCAGACAATCTGGCGGCCGACGTTTTCAGACTGGAAAACGTCACCGTTGCCGCGACGCGATTCGATCAGCGTGCCGCACAGCGTGTCTCCGCACATGGTGATTTCGATGATGCCGGTGTTGCCGTTGTCATCGGGCTGGGTGCTCCAGCGGCCCTCGGCCGGATCGGCAAAGGCGGCGCCCGCGCTGATCAGCAGGGCTGCAAGGCTTGTCAGGGTTTTTTTCATGGTCTTGGTCCTCCCGCCCGGCAGCATCGGGGCAAGTGGGCACTCGTGCAAGCCCGTTATTCGGGCGCCTTTGGCCTGCCTTGGCGTCACCGGCGGTGTTCCAACCTTCGCCTGCACGCCAACCTGGACGGTCAGCAGTTGCCGCCGCCCGGCCCGCCGCACCAGGCCAGCAGCGCATCCGGATCTGCGTCGATCGCCTGCGCCATGCCGCCTGCGTAGGTCAGGAACCCCGTCAGATTGTCGCGGTTGATGCCCAGCAGCACGGGGATGCCCAGCCCCAGCGCGCGGGCAATGACCGGGCGAAACCCGCCGCCGTCCAGTTCGGACTTGCCGAACTTGTTGACCAGCAGCAGAGAGGTTCCGTCCAG
>TARA_R110002073_G_scaffold145123_1_pt1 | contig 19741 bp, 15 predicted proteins | sample TARA_R110002073 | Tara Oceans TARA_R110002073 (sample SAMEA4397174) | marine metagenome | biome: Polar Biome; feature: [DCM] deep chlorophyll maximum layer (ENVO:01000326); material: water (ENVO:00002006), including particulate matter (ENVO:01000060) such as... | depth 40 m
GGGCGGTCGTCATCCTCGGCGCGTTCCTGTACGCGAAGCTCGCGGAGAAGAACAAGATCGGCGACGACGTCGGATCCGAAGTTCCGATCGCGGCCCAGGAAGATCAACCGGTCCCCGCCAGCCTGCGGAAGCTGAGCGAGGAGGACCGCGCCCCCCTGGCGAAGGTCCGCGACGACACCGAGGAGTCTCGTGCTCTGCCGTACGGACCCGCCGTTCAGCTGGCCCTGGACTACTCGAACTTCTGGACGCCCCAGCACTACGACGAGTCTCCGACGCGCGACCTGACCCCCTCGGTCATCGCCGAACTCGATGCGGACTCCGACGCCTTCCGCCTGTTGCCGTTCCGTGCGCGCGGCGTGGTGGATGGGCTGAGGGAACGCAACCGGGAAGGCGCGAGCTACGCCGAGTATCACGGTCAGATCGAGCTCGAGGACGGCGGTTGGGCCGCGTTCATCGTCGTCACGCCCCCCGAGAGCTCCAAGGTCGCCAACGGCGACTTCGTCATGCTCGAAGGGTTGTTCGTCCAGCGCTACCGGTTCGAGGGCGACGCCGGCTGGATCGAGGCACCGCTGATCTGTGGCAAGAACCTGGTGCGCTCCGCGCCGCGCACGACGATGACCGCGGATTCGCCCACGCCGCTGGTCGATGCCCTGACGGATGATCGCGTCGGCGAGATCGGCGAGCGTCCGTGGGCCGCCGAGTTCGAACTGATGGCCAAGGCCAAGGTCGAGGACGACGGCATCGACTGGGCGACGGTGCCCGAACTGAACACCGAGACGATCAATGCGATCCTGGCCGACGGCGACGCGTTCCGCGGCAAGCCCTTCCGCATGCCCGTGTCGATCAACCTCGACACACGCTCGTTGCGCGTCGACGAGAACTCGTCGCGCCTCGACCGCATCACCGAGAGCTGGATCGCCAACCAGTCGTGGAAGAGCGCCTCGCCCGCCATCAAGATCAGCCTTCCCGAGGACCGCCCGGAACTGGGTGATCGCTACGGCGAAGCCCGCTACCTCGAGGCCGAACTGATCTTCCTGCGCACGTTCGTCTTCGAATCCGAGAGCGGCAGCCCCGGTCGCGCGCCCTGGTTCGTCGCCCGCAAACTCGAACCGTTCCAGCCCGTTCCCGATCCGTGGCCCCAACGCCTGATGTGGGGCATGATGGGCATCACCAGCCTGTTGGTCATCCTCATCTGGGCCCTCCTGCGCCGCGACAAGGCCCAATCCGAGCGCTTGCAGGCGGACCTGGTACGTCGCCGTCGCGCACGCCGCGAGCGCAGTGCCGCGGGCACCACGCCCGCGCCCTCGGGCGGAGACGCGACGGGCGGATGATCGCCACGATCGCCATCGATTCAGCGGCCTGCCCCGTTCACATCGGTCCCGAACTCCTCGAAGGCGTTCGGGACTTCATCGATGCGGAACTGCCGGACGTCGATCGCATCCTGCTGATCGCGGACGGTCGTGTGCTGGAGCACCACGGCGCTCGTTTGCGCGGATTCGTCGGTGTTCCGGTTCACGTCCTGCCGTCGGGCGAGGTCGCCAAGTCGCTCCGGCAACTGGAACTCGCTCTTGCAGCGTGTGCAGACGAAGGGCTGTCGCGCTCGTCCGTCATCGTCTCACTGGGTGGCGGCGCGACCAGCGACCTGGCCGGCTTGACCGCGTCCCTGTTCAAGCGCGGACTACGCGTTGTGCACATCGCGACCAGCTTGCTGGCCCAGGTCGACGCGTCGATCGGCGGCAAGACGGCGATCAATCTGCCGGCCGGCAAGAACCTGGCCGGCACGTTCCACACGCCGACCGCCATCTTCGCGGACACGTCGATCCTGCGCACCGTGTCGCCCTTGGATTGGCGCGCAGGGCTGGGCGAGGTCGTGAAGACCGCGTTGATCGCGGGCGAGGCGCAGCTGGCGTTCGTCGAACAGAACGTCGACGCCATCCTGGAACGCGACCTGGACGTCGTTGCGGATCTCGTCCGCCGTTGCGTGGAGGCCAAGGGCGCCGTCGTGACGGAGGACCCCTTCGAAAAGGGCCCGCGGCGCGTCCTGAACCTGGGGCACACGTTCGCGCACGCGATCGAGTTCGCGGCGGGCTACACCGGCATCGCCCATGGTGTGGCCGTGGCGTGTGGAATCGGCCTGGCGCTCGAGGCGGCCCAGGAGATCGACCTGCTCGAGGACGCGGACCTGCCCAAACGCGTCAACAGGCTCTTCGGACGGCTGGGCCTGCCGCGTACGATCCTGGAGCTGCGATCGCCGATGAGGCCCCTGGCCCCGTCCGTCCTCATGCGCGCGTTCGAGCACGACAAGAAGGGTCGCTTCGGCGAGCCGCGGTTCGTCCTGCCCAAGGCCGTCGGTCGGTTCGACCTGTCGGTGAAGTTGGACGGCGAACTACTCGAACATCTGCTGCGCTGACCGGTGACGGCAGCCTTCCCCGCACGGAACATGGCTGGCCACGAACACCATCACGAGGATCACGCGGATCCGAAGGCGATCGAACGCGACACGGGCGAGCTGTTCCCGCGCCAGGAGATCGCGGCGGCGGTCAGCGCGGCCCAAGGCAACCGCGACCGGCGCGAATCGATCATCACCTGGGTGCTGGCGGCCGGTCTGGGCATCCTGGCCCTCGGCCTGCCCGACGAGCGCCTGGTCGGCTCGATGCACCTCGTGCGCGCCGCCACGGATGGCGTGGGATCCTTCTCGGGACTGCCCTTGCTCGTCCGGATGGTGGCGTGGGTCACGGGCACGCACATCGAGGCCGCCGCGTTCCTCCTGGCAGCGCTCAGCTGGATGCTGCTGCTCCCGGCCCTGCGCTCGATGCTCCTGACGATCGGGTTCCCCAGACACGAGTGCCTGCTCTTGGCCATCGTCGGCGTCCTCGCCCCGACCGCGTTCACCGGTGGCACCCTGCCGATCGAACACGCCCCGGGCATGCTGGGCGCGACGTTGCTGGCCCGCACGCTCTTCCGCACGAAGCAGCGCACGCCGTACGGCTACCAATGGCGGGTCACGTTGGTGCTCTTCGCTGCGATCCTGCTGCGCATCGAGAACCTGCTGCTCGCGCCCGCTGCGGCACTGGCCTTGGCAGAACAAGGTCGCTCGCGCGGACTGCCCTGGGCCCTACCCCCGACGATCCTGACCCTCGTCCTGGTCGTCGGCGTCTCGGCGCTGGTCGGTTCGGACGGCTGGAACCAGGTCGGGCGAGACCTGCTGGCCGGCGCCGACCCGTCCGTGGGGCATCTGATGTCCTGGATCGTGAAGACCGGGATCGGCCTGGGTGCGCTGAGTCTCGGATTGGCCGCCCTCTTGGTCGGTCGGCGCAGCCCCGAGGAGACGCCGCCCCCCTGGTGGGTCGTTCCGTGGTGCGTGGCCGCGCTGGTCCCCATTCTCGGCGGTGACCCGCGGGTGGGTCCGAGCATCGGATTCCTGGTCCCCCTGGGTGTCCTGGGCCTGGCCGACCTGCGGGTCCGCACCAACCGACCCCACCTCCTGGTGCGAACGGGGGCCCTGATGGTCGGATTGCAGCTCGGTCTCAGCGTCGCGACGCGCTGGCGGTCACCCGATCCGGACCAGCGCTGGCGGGAGACCGCCCAGCGGGAACTCCAGTGGGGAGACGGCCTCTGGACCGCTGATTGGGCCCATCGCTACCTGGTTCAGTACCGCTGGGCCGAGGCTGGGGTGAGCCTGCGGGATCCAGGATCGGACATCCCTCCGAACGAACCGGGGGGGCGCGCCATCCTGGACGGCGAGGGGGATCCTCCGCTGCCCGGAATGCTGCGCCTGATCGCCGGGGTCGGGTTGGTCGCGGCCGAGGACCCCGCTCCGGACCGTGACTCGGATTAGGGGATTCGGACGGACTCCCAATCAACGGCTGACAGGCGGCCTCCTGTTTGGGATACTCCCTCGGTTTGGGTGTTCGAGGCCAAGGCTCCGTACACGCCTAGGCCGCCCGTTCTCCTCTCTTGGCGCCCCACCGGACGCCTTCCAGGTCGGTCCCCCGCTCTCCGCCGAACCGCCACCGCCCAGGTGACGGTTCTCGTGTAGGCAGCCGACAACCAGCCCCCCACGCACACTCGACATGCCGCGTCGCGACGACCTCGAGTCCATCCTGATCATCGGAAGTGGGCCCATCATCATTGGGCAGGCTTGCGAGTTCGACTATTCCGGTACCCAGGCCTGCAAGGCCCTGCGTGAGGAGGGGTATCGCGTCATCCTGGTGAACTCGAACCCGGCGACGATCATGACGGACCCGGAAACGGCGGACGTCACGTACATCGAGCCGATCACGCCCGACACGGTCGAGCGCATCCTCGAGAAGGAACGCCCCGACGCGATCCTGCCGACGCTCGGTGGGCAGACTGGACTGAACACGGCCCTAGCGCTGTACGACCGCGGCACGTTCGACCGACTGGGGATCGAGATGATCGGCGCGAAGGCCGACGTCATCCGCAAGGCCGAGGATCGCGACCTGTTCCGGGCTGCGATGGCCAACGCCGGCCTCGCCGTGGCGCGCAGCGGCGTGGCCCACTCGATGGAGGACGCCCAGCGCGTACTGGCCCAGATCGGCCTCCCCTGCGTGATTCGGCCCGGTTTCACGATGGGTGGCGCCGGCGGTGGCATCGCCTACAACGTCGAGGAGTTCGAAGAGATCGTCACGCGCGGCCTCAGCCTCTCGATGAACACCGAGGTGCTGGTCGAGGAATCCCTCGTCGGCTGGAAGGAGTTCGAGATGGAGGTCATGCGCGACAAGAACGACAACGTCGTCATCGTCTGCGCCATCGAGAACCTCGATCCGATGGGCGTCCACACGGGCGACTCGATCACGGTCGCGCCGACCCAAACCCTCACCGATCGCGAGTACCAGAACCTGCGCAACGCCTCGATCGCGATCATGCGCGAGATCGGCGTCGAGACCGGTGGCTCGAACTGCCAGTTCGCGATCGACCCCAAGACCGGCCGCGTCATCGTCATCGAGATGAACCCGCGCGTGTCGCGCTCGTCCGCGCTCGCCTCCAAGGCCACCGGCTTCCCGATCGCCAAGTTCGCGGCCAAGCTCGCGGTCGGCTACACGCTCGACGAGATCCAGAACGACATCACGCGCGAAACGCCGGCCTGCTTCGAGCCGTCGATCGACTACTGCGTGGTCAAGATCCCGCGCTTCGCGTTCGAGAAGTTCCCCGGTGCGGATGCCACGCTGACGACCCAGATGAAGAGCGTCGGCGAGACGATGGCCATCGGCCGGACGTTCAAGGAAGCGCTCCAGAAGGCCGTTCGCGGCCTCGAAACGGGCAATCCGGGCATGGGGCTCAATCCGCGCGAGCCGCTGGCGTCGATCGACGGCGCCGGTCGCTCGGACCTGGCCGCGATGCTGCGCACGCCCAACTGCGATCGCTTGCTGTGCCTGCGCGACGCCTACCGCGCCGGCTGGAGCACCGACGAGATCTTCGAGGCGACCAAGATCGACCGCTGGTTCCTCGAGAACATCCGCCAACTGGTCGAGTTCGAGCAAGAGCTCGCCGGCGCGTTGCTGACCGTCGACCTGGTGCGGCGCGCCAAGCGCATGGGCTACGTCGACACGCAGATCGCGCTGGCGACCGGCGCCTCGCCCGCGGACGTCCGCGAGTTCCGCCGCGAGAACGGCATCGAACCGGGCTACAAACTGGTCGACACGTGCGCGGCCGAGTTCGAAGCCGCGACGCCCTACTACTACTCGTCCTGGGAGGACGAGACCGAAGTGCGCCAGTCCACCAAGGATCGCATCATGATCCTGGGCGGCGGACCGAACCGCATCGGCCAGGGCATCGAGTTCGACTACTGCTGCGTCCACGCTGCCTTCGCCGCGCGCGAGGTCGGCTGCGAGTCGGTCATGGTCAACTCGAACCCCGAGACCGTGTCGACCGACTACGACACCTCCGACGACCTGTTCTTCGAGCCGCTGACGCACGAGGACGTGATGCACATCGTCGAGGCGATCCAACCCAAGGGCATCATCGTGCAGTTCGGTGGACAGACGCCGCTGAACCTCGCCGAGGGCCTCGAGAAGGCCGGTGCGCCCTTGATCGGCACGCCGGTCGAGGCCATCGACCGCGCCGAGGACCGCGAACGCTTCGGCGCGATGCTCGAGAAGCTGGGCCTGCGCCAGCCCCCGTGCGGCATCGCCACCAACGGCAGCGAGGCCTTCGCCGCCGCGCGCGAGATCGGCTACCCCGTGCTCGTTCGACCCAGCTACGTCCTGGGTGGCCGCGCGATGGAGATCGTCTACGACGACGAGTCGCTCGACCGCTACATGCAGAACGCCGTCCAGGCGTCCCCCGACAAGCCGGTGCTCGTGGACAAGTTCCTCGAGGAGGCGATCGAGGTCGACGTCGACGCGATCTGCGACGGCAAGCGCGTCGTCATCGGCGGGATCATGGAGCACATCGAAGAGGCCGGCATCCACTCCGGTGACTCGACGTGTGTCCTGCCGCCGCCGACGTTGCCCTCCGAGGTGCTCGAGGAGATCGCCGACGCGACCCGCCGCATGGCGCTCGAGCTCGGCGTGATCGGCCTGATGAACGTGCAGTACGCCGTGAAGGGAGACCTGATCTACATCATCGAGGTCAACCCGCGCGCGTCGCGCACCGTCCCGTTCGTCTCCAAGGCGATCGGCGTCCCGCTGGCCAAGCTGGCGGCCAAGGTGATGATCGGGCACTCGCTCGAGTCCCTGGGTTTCACCGAAGAGATCATCCCGCCCTACTTCAGCGTCAAGGCGCCGGTCTTCCCGTTCAACAAGTTCCCCGGAACGGACATGTTGCTCAGCCCCGAGATGCGTTCGACGGGCGAGGTCATGGGCATCGACCGCGACCTGGGGGCGGCGTTGCTGAAGGCCTATCAGGGCGCTGGCATGAAGCTGCCGCGGGCTGGCACGGTCCTGATGACGGTCAAGCACGCCGACAAGCGCGCGATCGTCGCCGAGGCCCGCAACCTGATCGCCCTCGGCTACAGCATCGTCGCCACCGAGGGTTCCTGGAAGGCACTGCGTGCCAACGGCATCGCCTGCGAGCACATCAACAAGGTCCACGAGGGTCGCCCGCACATCGTCGACGCGATCAAGAACCGCCAGATCGACCTGGTGTTCAACACGCCGTACGGCAAGCAGCAGCGTTTCGACGACTCGTACATCCGCTCGACGGCGGTCTCGGCCGGTGTGCCGTGCGTCACGACGCTGGCCGGCATCCGCGCGATCGTCAGCGCGCTCACGGCGCTGCACCACGGCCCGCAGACGGTCACGAGCCTCCAGGAACATCACGCGCGCCACGCGCGCTGATCGGGCATCCCCCGGGGAACTCCCGTCACGTGGGTTCCTCCTGACGCGGGCGGCGTTCTACGAGTCGGGAACGTCCGAACAGCAACGACTCTCATGGCGCCGTCGACTGGGAGCGCGGGAGCCTCAAGTCGGGATCCTCGCAACGCAACGCAGACTCGCAACGCAGGTCACCTTCGCAATGCAATGCGGGCCCGGATCTCCTCGAGGAGGTCCGGGCCCGCGTTCGATGGATTCGAGCTGGATCAACGGCCGCGGGCAGCCTTCTGCTCGCGAATGCTGATCTCGCAGTCGAACGACCACAGGTCGGACGGCAGGACGTCGATCTTCGGCCGGCGACCGTTCTCGTCGGTCGCATCGATGTTGAACTTGGTGACGCGCACGCGACGGCTGTCCGACTCGAGCTTGTACATGAAGTTCGAGATCGCCTGGCGCGTGAACGTCGTCTTCGAGTCCTGCGGCGTGATCGAGAAGATCTTGTCGATGAAGCCACCGTAGTCCTTCTCGGACGCGTTGATCTCGACGCGCCCCAGGTTGATCTTGCTGTCCTTGGCGATCGTCCGGACGTAGACCATCGGGCTGTCGTTGCCGCGGATGCCTTCCCCTTTGAGCGACTTCTGCAGCTCGGAGTGCTCCTTGGCCAGCGTGATGATCGAGTCGACTCGCGCAACGAGTTCGCTGCCCTGAACGCTCCGGGCTTCGAAGTTGCGGTGATGCCCGACCTGGGCCGCGAGGGTTCGAATGCCCTGCTCGCGTTTCCAGACCTGCATGCCCATCGGGATCGAACCGATCAGGAAGAGCAGGATCAGAACCCGAACCGTGTTGAATCCTTGGAAGAAGCTCATGGGATCAGGAGTTGATGAGGTCGAGGTTGATCGTGATCGGGATGCCGACGACCGAGATGCCGGAGCCGTCGCTCACCTCTTCACTGTTCTTGGTCTGGATCTCCACGACCCACGGCATGTCCGCCAGTTCGCGGTTGAAGTCCTCGTAGTCGTTCGTCGCAGCGATGACGCCCTTGTCCAGGAAGACCGCGTCGAGCGTGATCTTGACCGTCGAAGGCTTGTTCTGCTGGCGCGAGTGCTGGTACGTGCCGCCGATCCGACGAATCGAGACGCGCCAGTCGTCCTTGTGGCTCTCGATCAGACCCAACACGAGGTTGGCCGCCTGGAAGACCGACTGCGGCATCGACTGGCCGCTGTTGCCGGCTTGATCGCTGAGCGCGATCACGGCGTCGCCGAGTTGACTCTCCAAGCCCTTCAGGTTGGCCATCAAGTCGTCGGAGAGCTGGTAGTCGCCGTTCTCGTACTTGGCCTTGAACTCCTCGACGAACTTCGTGTCCTCGGACTTCGGATAGAGGAAGCCGGGCGTCACGTCGCCGATGAGGTGCTTGTTCAGGCTCTTGGTCCACCACGCGACGTTCTCGTTCAGGTGCTTCTGCTCGTTCCCCAGGATGAACCAGGAGAAGAACAACACGAAGAAGAGCAGCATCGCCGCCACGCAGAGCGGGTACTCGACGCGTTCCCAGGTGCCGCTGTAGCGCAGCTCCTCGCGGCGCAGGGACGGCGAGAGCACGCCGCCGCCGAGCTGGCGCAGCGCGGAGCCGTACGCGACGACGAGCTGGCCGTAGCCGTCGGCGGGCTGGCCGCCGTCCTCGTCGAAGCAGTCGAGCAGGTAGACCGGCGTGTCCAGGATCGTCTCCCCGACGAGGCCAGGCAGCTCCATGCCGCAGACGTAGACGGCATCGATCGGGTGGATCGTGCGGACGGCCGACATGGTGCGGCCGAGCTCGCGACGGATGCGCTTGATGGCCTGTTCGGTGCGACGGGCCGTCTCGACGGGGTCTTTCACCGCCGGCGTGGAAGCCTCTGCAGCGACCTCGTCCCCACCCTCGCCGACCTCGGCATCGGCGGGCGCGGGCGCGCCAGCCACTTCGTGGGTCAAGGCGCCGATGTGGATGACGCGCATCTCGCGCAGTTCCCCAGCGTCGATGACGGCGACGCTGGTCGAGCGCTCGCCGATGTGGACCAGCACTTGCGCGTCGTCCAGGTGACAGATGTCGGCACCCATCGCCGCATTGATCATCGCGGTGGCTTCGATCTCGGCCTCGAGCGGTTCGATGCCGGCCTTCTCGGCCAGTTCGATCGTCGCCTGCATGCCTTCCTTGGGCACGGCGGTGACGAGAACCTCGCAGCTTTCCTCGTTCTCGGTCAGCACGTGGAAGTCGACGATGACGTCGTCGATGTTCCACTGGGGCAACTGACTCTCGACCTCGAACTTGATGACCTGTTCGATCTTCGCGCGATCGGTGAACGGCAGGGTCATGCGGCGGAAGGCCGCTTGCGCGCTGTCGATCACGAGCCCGACGTTGTCGGCGGGGATCGCGTGGGCCTGGAGAGCTTGACCCAGGGTCTTGGCGGCCGAGTGGATCTCGCCGCCGCTGATCTGACCATCGGAGTCGGCGTCGAAGTCGCCGGCGTGATAGCCAATGATGCGGTGCTTCTTGGGGCTGCCATCAAGGATGACGAACTCGAAGCGCCTGGGGCCGATGCGCAGGCCGCAGCTACGTGCCATGGTGCGTTCCTGAGGTGGGTTGGGGTTGGGCCCTGGAGCCTGGAGTCTCGAAGCACTCGGAGGAGCGCCAGAATGCGGGGGACGCCGCGCGGGAGGCGCGCGGAGACGGATGGGGTCGGTGACCCGGTTGGTTGTTCGGGGAGCTAGTCGCTCGATCTGCTGGTGGACGAAGCCGGCGGGGTTCCGAGCGCGTCCTTGGCGTACTGCTCGCGGGCAGCAGCGTGGAGGACTTTATCACGGAGCAGGACCTCGTACTGGATCCCAAGGGCGGTCAGATCCGCTTCCATGGCCGCCTGGTAGGTGGGCTGGTAACGCGCCTCGACCTCCTCGAGCTTGCGCTGGTAGTCCACGAGCAGGAGATCCAGCGCCCGGGCCCGGATCGGCTCCAGCTCGTAGCGCGCCACGATGCGGTCACGGTAGTCCTGGAACGGAATCTCGGGCGCCGGATCCTGGGTTCTCTCCAGGAGGACGCCCGATGCGGTTCCGGCCAGGAAGGCCACCCCGGTCAGGACCAGGATCCAGATTCGGGTCGAGCTCACCGATCGGTTCCCCGGTCGTGGTCGGCCTTGGGCAGCACGACGCCTTCGGTCGGGTCCGCTGCCTGGTCACGGTTGAGCTGGTCGAGTTCGTCGAGCATCTCGCTCAGGTTCGAACTGTCGGCCTGGAGGGCTTCGCCGGACGGGTTGCCCTGGAACTTCACGGCCAGGGACACGAGGAACAGGACCAGGGCGGCGGCCGCGGTCAGGTTCAGGACGAAGGGCAGGATGCGCCCGCCGCCTTCGACGACCTCGTTCGCGGATCCACGCCCAGCCGTCTCGAACCGTCCGCCGGTGTCCCCGGCGACGGCGCGACGCGCCACGCGGGCCGCGAAGTCCTTGGGCACCTGGATCTCGGCGGTCGGGACGAACCAGGCGTCCAGCGCCTTGTCGGCCTGGGCCTCGGATCGGCAGCTACGACACTCGATCAAGTGCTGGCGCAGCGGGGCCGCCTGGGCCTCGGTCAGTTCCAGGTCCAGGTAAGGAAGGATGAGCAGTCGTGCGTCTTGGCATTCCATGATGGTCACCATTGGGTTCCCAAAGGGGTCCTAGGTTCAGATCCCTTGGGCAATATCGGGGTAGCGCTGAATCAGCTTCTCCTTGAAGCGAGCGCGGGCGCGGAACAGGCGCGACTCGACCGTACCGATCGAGATGCCCAGGAGATCCGCGATGTCCTGGTAGGCGTGGTCTTCGAATTCGCGCATCACGAGCACGGTCCGGAAGATCTCCGGCAGCTCGGCGAGCACGGCGTGCGTGGCCTCGGCGATCTCCTGGCGTTCGAGGCGCGCCTCGGGGCGGGCGACGTTGCGCGCGGAAGCCGGGTCGCCGGGAGCGGCGTCCACGAGTTCGGGATCCTCGACGGCCTGGACCGGGCTGCGGCCCGAGCGCTTCAGGAAGTCGAGCACCGTGTTGAGGGTGATCCGGTACAGCCAGGTGTAAAAGCTGGACTGGCGCTGGAACGACTCGAGGCGGCTGTAGGCCTTGAGCAGCGCGTCCTGGACGATGTCCTCGACCTCGACCGGGTTCCGGGTGTAGTGGCGCACCAGCCCGAACAATCGGGACTGATAGCGCTCGACGAGCACCTGGAACGCGCCCGCGTCCCCTTCCAGGGTGCGGGCGACCAATCCTTCGTCTTGGTTCCGGACGTCTTCCATCAATCGCAGGGCCATCGTGACCCGTAGGACGCCCAGGGCGGGGACCTATTCCCCTCGATCGGCCGGGTCCGCCGTGTTCCCGAGGGTGTGTCCCAGCTTCTCCGCCTTGGTACGCAAGTACTTGGCATTGTTGGAGTTAGGACTGATCTCCAGGGGGAGTTGATCCACGATCTCGAGGCCGTAGCCCCCCAGACCATGGATCTTCTTGGGGTTGTTCGTGAGCAGCCGCATCTGACGCACGCCCAGGTAATGGAGGATCTGGGCCCCGATGCCGTACTCGCGCAGGTCCGCGGGGAAGCCCAGGGCCTGATTGGCCTCGACCGTGTCCAGACCCTCGTCCTGGAGGCGGTAGGCCTTCAGCTTGTTGGCGAGGCCGATCCCACGGCCCTCCTGGCGCAGATAGACCAGGACGCCCTTCTCCTGCTGGCCCAGGATCTCGAGGGCCTTGTCCCGCTGGGAGCCGCAGTCGCAGCGCTCGGAATGGAACACGTCGCCGGTCAGGCATTCCGAATGGACGCGCACGAAGACCGGGTCGGCGGTGGCCTCGAAGGGGCCGTCGAGGCCGGGGCCCTTGAGCCCGCGGGTCAGGGCGACGTGCTCCTTGCCGTCGAGCTTGCTGCGGAACAGGTGCGCGGTGAACTCGCCGAAGGCGGTCGGCATCGGAACGCCGAGTTCGACGGGCTCGATCAGGCGCTCGTTCTGGCGACGCCAGGCGATGATGTCGGCGATCGTGCAGATCTTCAGGTCGTGCTTCTCGGCGAAGACCTCGAGGTCCGGCATGCGCGCCATCGTCCCGTCGTCGTTCATGATCTCGCAGATCACGCCGGCGGGCACGGCGTCGCACATGCGCGCCAGGTCGATCGTGCCCTCGGTCTGACCGCCACGGACCAGCGTGCCACCGTCCCGCGCGCGCAACGGGAAGACGTGGCCCGGACGGTGCAGGTCCTCGGCGGTCGAGCTCGGGTCCGCCGCGACCTTGATCGTGTGCGCGCGGTCCGCGGCGCTGATGCCGGTCGTGACGCCTTCCGCCGCCTCGATCGAGATCGTGAAGGCGGTGCGGTGGCTGTTCGTGTTGTTGCGCGCCTGCGCCTCGAGACCCAGGCGATCGCACTTGTCCTCGGACATCGGCATGCAGATCAACCCGCGGCCTTCCTTGGCCATGAAGTTGATCGCTTCGGGGGTGACGTGCTCGGCGAGCATCGTCAGGTCGCCCTCGTTCTCGCGACCGGGGTCGTCGACGAGGATGATCATCTTGCCTGCGCGGAGGTCCTCGAGGACTTCGGGGATGGGACTGATCGGCATGTCGTGGTGGCCCTCCTGGGCCGTTCCGGTCCCGTCGGAGGACGGGTCGGCGAGCGCTCCGGTGGCGACACGAACGTGTTCACCGGGGCCTTGTGCAACCCCCATGATAGCCTGCGCGGCCACTCCTTTGGGCCCCCCGTTGCGGTTGCTTCTGACGTCATGAGAATCCCCCACCTGTTCCCTTCCGCGGCGCTTCTCGCTGCTCTTTCCGTGATCCCGGTCGGTTGCGCGTCCAACTGGAGCCCGGACCTCACGCCGGAGAACGGGTTGGCGGTGTTCGACGTGCTGCCCGAGACGTCGCCGATCGCCGTGCATGCGGATGCGGAGGCCTGGGCGGAGGTCGAGCGGATCCGACTGCAGGGTGTGGACCCGGATGGCCGGTTGGTCGAACTGTTGCAGCACCCGGAGGCGGATGTTCGCGCACGCGCTGCCTTCACGATCGGGTCGCTGGGTTGGGTGCGGCTCGAGCGGTTGGGGCTCAGGCTGAAGGAGGGTCAAGAGGAGGATTACTCGGATGCGCAGATCGATGCCTGGAGGCAAGCGTTGACGGGTGCGCTCCACGATGCGGACCTCAACGTCCGCGCTTCTGCCATGGACGCATTGACGCGGCTGGGTGGTCCCTTCCTCGAAGAGTTGGTGAGCGTCCTTCGCAATCAAGACAACACTCCATTCGCTCCTGCAGCACTGAGAGCGGCCCATCGACTCGACAAAGGCGAGCTCATGGGCCGGGATGCTCTGTTGGACGAGGTGCTCTTCACGATCGCAGATCGGCTTGAGCACGCACAACGCGAGCAGCGCCCGGAGCTGGCTCGTGAAGCACTTTGGAGCGCGATCTTTGCGGCGCAACGACTCAATCTGCCCAACATGCAGCACAGCTTGGGCCACGGGTACTTTCAGACCCTGAACGGAGCGGCGAACAATCCAACGGCCCGCGTCTTTGCTGCCGCAGGCGTGCGTCGCTCGATGGTGCCTTTCGACCCCGCGAACGAGCAAGGGTGGCCGGTGGGCGGAGGAAACGCCCAGGGGGTCTCTCAGCGCCTCGGTTTGCTAACAGGGTTCGACGACGCGGACTGGCGAGTCGTGTACGAACTCGTCGGCGCGGCGCAGATTCATGGGGACCCTGCTCTCGTTCACAAGCTCGGCAAGTTGCGTCGCGACCACAGCTCCGCGCACGTTCGAGCCGCATGCGTAAAGGCGCTCGCAGCGATCGGGGTGCATGCAGGCGACCGCAGCTTCTGCGCGACCGAGATCCTGGGCGCGAACATGGACCCGTCCATGACGGTTCGGGCCGAAGCGCTCGTCGCCTTCGCCTCGCTGTATGGCGATGAGGTCGAGGACGGCGTTCGCGAGGCGATGAACTCGAAGAACCCGACCATGCGCGCCGGCGCCGCACGAGCAGCCGCGCACCTCACCGCCGTCACCCGCCTCGAGATCCTCACGGCGCTGACAGCCGACCCTCATCCCCGCGTGGCTGGAGCGGCCTATGCGTCACTCGCAAGCCTGATCGGTCCGGACAAGGGTCGTGCGATCCGCGACGTCCTGATCGATCACCTGGTCGCGCAGGACGACATCGGGTTGAAACTCGGGCTCGTCATGGAGTTGGGCGAGCACTTCACCGCGGACGACGTCGATGCACTCGCGTCTTGCCTCGGTCGCGCGAACGAGGACATCGGCGTCGAGCTCGAGTTCAACGCCCTGCAGGCGCTCGGAGCGATCGGCACGCCCGAAGCCCTCGCCATCGTCCGCGCCGGGCTCAAGCATCCGAACGAGTGGATCCAGTGGGTGTGCTGGGGCGAGTTGATGCAGCACGACGAAGTGCATCCCGAGCCGATCGTCGGGCCGAAATGGAAAGGTCCCGAGGTCCTGCCCTCCGGTCGTCCGATCGTGGAGGTCTACACGTCGAAGGGCACGCTGACGTTCGAGTTGTATCCGGAGGACGCGCCGCTGCACGTCGTGTCGTTCCTGGAGCTCGTCGGCCGCGGCCACTACGACGGCCTCGACTTCCACCGCGTCGTGCCGAACTTCGTCATCCAGGGTGGTTGCCCGCGGGGCGACGGCAACGGCGGAGGCACGTGGCTCGGCGAGGCCGAAGCGCTGCCCGCGGAGTTCAACCCACGGCCGTATGCACGCGGCGTGCTGGGCATGCCCCGCAACCAGAACCCCGATTCGAACGGCAGCCAGATCTTCGTGACGCACCGCCCTACGCCGCATCTCGACGGTCGGTACGTGGTGTTCGGCGCGCTGCTCCAGGGCTTCGACGTGCTCGATGAGATCGAGGTGGGTGATCGGATCCACTCGGCCGCGATCGTGGCGGGCGAGTGAATCGACCCGGCGGCGTCGAGGCCAGGCCCCAGGGCCGAACGACGACCCCTCGGGACGATCGATCCGAGCCCGGAACGGGAGGATCGCCGCGCGCCTCAGCGTGAGACCCGGGGGTGCCCAGACCCCCGATTCGGACAGCGCTGCCCGGAACGGGGTTTCCACAAGCTCTCCTGGGGAACTCGTGGACAGGTGGGGAAAGTGGTGTCCAAGGGCACTCAAGTCTTGAATCTGCAAGGGCTTGTGACTCTCCACCGGGTAGGGAGATGCGGTGGAGAACTCCCCTTCGAGGTTCGGAACGCCGGCGGGCGTGGCCGATAGGTATGGGGTCCGAGACGAACTTGCAAAGTCGCTCGGTATCCCCTTTTCCCACCAGAGTCCCCGTATGAATCGCCTCCTCTTCGTCGGAGCCGCCCTCGTCGCGTTCGCCATCATGGGCGTCACGCGCGTGCAGGACATCGACAAGCGCCTCGGTCAATTTGACCAGTACACGTCCACCCTCCCCGAGAGGGAACAGGCCCGCGACCTGGAGATGGAGGGCCTACGATCCGAGATCGCGGCGCTCCTGACCGAGCTGGGGGAGACCCGCGACACGGCGAACACGGCCAACCAGGCGTTCGAAGCCCGCGTGGTCGAGCTCGAAACGAGCCTCTCGGCGGCCTACCTGACGCTCGAGGACGTGACCTCGAACGAGGCGCAGGCCCAAGTGCTCGAATCGATGCGCGTCGAGACCACCGAAGCGTTGGCCGAACTGCGCAAGGTCGGCGAGCGCCGCTGGTCGGACGTGGCCTACACGGTGGCCGCCGTCAGTGACCGCGCCGAGTCCGCGCTGAGCGACCTCGACGTGCTGGCGCGCGAGATCACCGCGGACGACGCGCAAGAGCGTTGGGAAGCCATCGTGGCTCCGACGGTCCAACTGGCCGGCACCTCGACCGTCGGCAGCGGTGTGTTGATGGAATCGACTCCGAACGAGGACGGCGAGGGTCATCAGACCTTGATGTTGACCTCGTGGCACGTCGTGCGCGACATCCGCGCCGACAGCCTGGACGCCAACCCGCCGATCCCGGTGGAGATCCACATGGGTGACGGCGAAGTGCGCCAGGAGACGGCGACGTTGATCGACTTCGACGTGAAGCTCGACGCTGCCCTGCTGGTCCTGGATTGCACCGAACCGGTCCAACACGGCGCGCGTCTCGCCTCCCGCGAGTACCTGGAAGGTCGCAAGGTCTTCCACCGCATCTACGCCGTGGGCTGCCCCCTGGGCAACGATCCGATCCCCACCGCCGGCGAGATCGCGGACCTGCGCCACGACATCGACGGCCAGGACTACTGGATGATCAGCGCGCCGACCTACATCGGCAACTCGGGCGGCGGCATCTACGACACGGGTTCGCGTCGCCTGATGGGCCTCTTCTCGAAGATCTACACGCACGGCAACCTGCGCCCGTCGGTCGTGACCCACATGGGCCTCGTGACGCCCCTCGGCCCGGTCTACGACTGGCTCGACTCGCGCGGCAAGGCCCGCGTCACGTCCGTTGGCGACGGCGAAGTGCGCATCGAACGGATCGAGACCCAAGCGGAAGCGATGGTCGATTCCGGCCACGGCTTCGACATGCCCATGCCGGCGGCGACGACGGACGGCAAGTAAGTCCTCCGCAGGCACTCCAAGTTTCCTCGGGCTCGCGTGTCACCCAGACACGCGAGCCCGAGTCTTTTCCGCTGGACCCCCCGGGATGGTGGGTTCGTGTGGCGGGTGGTCACCAGGGAGGGCGAGCGACGTTGGACCGCCTCCTCACGCCTCCCGCAGGCGACTCAGTCGGCGACCTGCAACTCCGCACCGGCCCCATCACCGGCTCCCTCGAGCGCATTCGCCAGCGGGTCCCACAGGAGCACGCGGATCGCGACCCCGTACAACGGCGAGATCATCAATCCGGCGACCCCAGACGCAATCTCGGCCGGGTGCGGCTGACCGGGGCTCGCTGCCACAACGTTCAGCAGAGAGATCATCCCAAGGAGCACCGAGAAGATGCCGATCGCGAGGGCCGCTCCACCCAACGTGCGCAGGACCGCTACGGAGGTCTCGCGACGAGCGTGAGGCAGGTCGCCTGCGTTGGAATCGAAGGCGTCCATCAAAGCGTTAGCTACAGACCGCGGTCGGTAGGCCAAGGCGGCGATCAACACGGGCAAGCCAGCAACCATGACGATCGCCGGCATGTGGACAAGGCTCGCGAGGTCTCCGCCCAGGGAGCGGGAACCCATGAAGGCGAGCACGCCCCACGGCGCGACGAGTGCAATGAGTCGAATCGGGTTCATCGGATCAGGCGTTCCAGGGGAGGAAGACGAGGGTGAATACGAGAATGGGCGGGACCAAGAGCGTGAAGAGCCCGAGATCCGAACCGAGGTGGAAGGCGCGACGGCGAATGCCCGCGGAGTGCCTAGCTGCATCGGCGAACGAACCGAGGATCAAGCGGCCAACCAAGAGCCCGCAAAGAGGTGCGAACAGCGTCGTCGAGATCGCCGCGGCGACAGTTACGGGAGCCGGATAGTCCTCCACTCGCCCTGAGGCCGCCGCATGCATGAGCGGTAGGGCAAGCACGCCATAGAGGCCGATCAAGAAGCCAGCCGCAGTCGAGGCCCACGCCCAGTGCGTCAGAGCACGGGCCGCCAGCAGGTCCTGGCTCCGTTCGACACCCAGCACCCGCAGGCTGGCGGCGCGAACGGCTGACCATCCCCCGCTCGCTGCAACGGAGAGGAGCCCGAGCAAGATGACGGCAAGGAGTTCAGGACCAACTCTGAGGGCAAGATCGCCGATGGACGCATGCACCTCGGTCGCGCCAGTCTCGGGATTGAAGTGCGCGGGCTCGAAGGAGCCCATCGGAATCGTCGCCAGGACGCCAAGGAAGAGCGTGCCCCAGAGCAGGGCGACCAAGGGACGGAAGGTGGTCGTAGGTTCAGTCATCTTGGGGCTCGGTGTTCGATGAATCCGGGGTCAAGGAGGCGGGGACGCGTTGATCGGGGTTCGCGAGCAGGCCGCCGGCGACGATGCGATCGACGATCTGGCGGCTGGTGGCCTGGAGTTGCTCTCCCCAATGTTCGGAGGATGCGCTGGGCTTCAGGATCGGAGCGAGGAGCGTGCTGGCCGCGAGCAGGCTGGCCGCGATTGTTCCGCTGCGATGGGAATCCAGGTCGTGGACGCGGGGCTCGCCGCGATCCACGGCTTGATAGGGAAATGCGGCGTCCAACAGGGCCTGGGGCACTTCGACCGCGGGGCTCCAACGGAGGTCCTCCAGTCGGCGAATCAGGTCGTCCTGAGTCATGCGTCCTGCTCCTCGCCCAGGGTTCTGCGCAGTCGTTCGAGACCGTCGCTGGACCAAGACTTGGCGGTGCGTAAGGAGACGCCGAGGACGCGGGCGACTTGGGCATGTGTGAGCCCGTCGACGATGCGTAGCTCAACGGCAGCCCGCTCACGGGCGGGGAGCGTCGCGAGGGTCGACTCGAGTTCACCATCGGGTTGCACCGGAGCGGACTCGGGTCGAGAAACCGTGTGCTCGCGCCTTGCACGCCTGCGCCGGGAACGCAGTTCGTCGGTGGCGCGGCGAGCCGCCAGGGTCAGCAGCCATGGGCGCGCATCCCCTCCCTGGAATGCCGCGGCGTTGCGGGCGGCGGTTAGGAAGGTGTCGTGGGTCAAGTCTTCGGCCATCGGATCATTGCCGAGCATGCGACGGAGGAAGCGCGTGACATCCGGGGCGTGGCGACCGAACAGGGTCGCTAGGGCCTCTCGGGCCTCTGCCTGAGTGCCGTGGGCCATGGCCCGGAAGAGGCCTCCGTCGTGATTGCTCATGCCTCGACCCATGAGCGTCGCGGGGGCCGAGAAGGTGCAGGCGGAACTCGAGATTTCTCGTGGCACCCTGTTTTTGGACCGCGAGGCGACACCGCGGGCCTTGTGAGCCAGTCCTCGGTGCTGGCTCCCCCCGGGTTGGTGGGTACGTGTCGGGGGGTGGTCACGCGGTCTATGACATGAGGCGCCCCGATATGGCTCCAACAGGAACCAGCCGAGACGCCCCACGATCCCTGGGTTCGACGCCCCAACGTCCCTAGTGCCGGAAGTGCCGTGCGCCGGAGAACACCATCGGCACGTTCGCCGCATCACAAACCGCGATCACCTGATCGTCACGCACCGAACCGCCGGGCTCGACGAGCGCGATGACTCCGGCCTCGATCGCCGTTTCGACACCGTCGGGGAACGGGAAGAATGCGTCGGATGCGAGCACGGAGCCCGCCGCCCGATCGCCGGCCTTGTGCACGGCCATGCGCACCGAATCGACGCGGCTCATCTGGCCGGCGCCGACGCCGTACACCGTCCGCTCGCCAGTCAGCACGATCGCGTTCGACTTCACGTGCTTGCAGATCTTGTTGGCGAAGGTCAGCTCTTCGAGTTGGTCGTCCGTCGCGGCGGCCTTGGTCACGCCTTTGAACTCGGGGGTGCCTTCGCAGGTCAGGTCGCGGCTCTGCACGAGGAATCCGCCGACCATCTTCTTCACCTCGACGTCGCGCGCCT
>TARA_R110002073_G_scaffold36800_2_pt1 | contig 19735 bp, 13 predicted proteins | sample TARA_R110002073 | Tara Oceans TARA_R110002073 (sample SAMEA4397174) | marine metagenome | biome: Polar Biome; feature: [DCM] deep chlorophyll maximum layer (ENVO:01000326); material: water (ENVO:00002006), including particulate matter (ENVO:01000060) such as... | depth 40 m
TGCGGTTCGATCCCGCATAGCTCCACCAATCAAATCAAAGGCCCAGGTGAGCATCGTCCCTGGGCCTTTTTTGTTTGGGTTACCGTGTCAGGCTCGTCCAGAATGCGCCGGTTGTAACCCGCTCTCCCACTGCTAAATGCCTGTTTTCCCCGGTGTTGTTGTAAATTTTCCTGACACTCATGCGACGTGCGTCGCAACTCCAGATGTTGGCCTGACGAATAAGGCCCTGCTGTATATCTTCAAAAAAAAACTTCGCCTATAGTTCTTCCAACACATGAAGAAAGGCGGCTTTGTCCGCTCCAGGAGTAGGTGAAAATGAAAACCAAACTATTGACGATTTTAGCCACGTTAGTCTTAGCTGGGCCAATGGCCGCACAGGCCGCGCTGATTGGATCCTATGGCACAGGTTCTACGGGTTCAGTGGTAGGGGGAACTCTCTCCCATGATAACCTGTTCGTGTATGACACAAATAACGGCGCCTATTTTCAGGGAGCAACCACTCCGGCCTCCAACTGGGTTTGGGGCGTCGATCCCGATCAGGATGCGACAATCAATTTCACGTTCTCTTTCGATTTGACGGGCTATGACCTGAATACTGTTTCACTCACAGGTTTGTGGGGCGCTGACAATTTCGGTAGCGTGTCTCTGAACGGGAACGCGGTGTCATCGCTGCCGGCGACAACGCCCAAGTATACGAATTTCAGGACGCTGACCGCGTACACAGCGAGTGACGTCAACTTCTTCAACCAGGGCATTAACAACCTGGTATACAGCATCACCAATGACGGTGGGCCGGGCGCCTTCCGCGCTGCCGGTGAACTGTTTGCGGATACCAGCGGCCCCAACATAGCGCCATCCCCGGTGCCTGCACCTGCTTCTGCGATGCTTGTGTTGCTCGGCCTGGCGGGATTAGGCGTGAGAAAGCACCGCAAGGCCTGAAAATACATGGTCTGTTGATCAGCCCCGCCAGTCGGGGCTTTTTTTTGCCTGTCTTACACTGGCCTTTGGCCGCTTGCGACCTGGTGAATCTCCTCGCCATAGCCCAGCCTGTTGTCCTATACTTCTGGCCATTTCATCGGTGTGGCTATTGCCGGTGTCGGGAAGTTCGGGATTTTTTTAGTCTGGTGGATGCCAGCTAACAGCAGGGTGGTTTCTTCATCAACGTACCAGAGAACGAAGCGCAACGTGCCGCCCGGCGGAGACCGGCGCTGGCGCACGGGCGCACTTTTTCCGATCAGGCCTGGCGCAAAATAGAACTGAGTGCGATCGACGCCAGGAGGCAGGCCCGCCTGGGCAGAACAACGTTCAAACTGCGCTTGCGCAATGGTTCGTGTGAGTTCCTCAACCCCGAGTGCTACGAGCGGGTCGCGATCAGCTATAACCTGCTGGATGAACACGGTGAGATCATTGAGCGGGCAAACCCCCGGTCGCCACTGGCCAAGGTGCTCGGCCCTGGGGAGTCCGTCGACCTGGCAGTCAAACTGGTGGTACCGGAGAACCTGTCTCGTAAGGCCGCCCAGGTCAGATTCAGTGTGATGGTGGAGAAGCGCTTCTGGCTGTTTCGCCTGTGCCCGGAGCACGCGCTGGATGTACCAGTGGCGACAAGAGTGCCCAAAGCGCGCAGGCGGTTGCATCCCGCCAGCAGACAGGATGCCTCCGCGAGACGCACTACGACGATTCCGAGCGTTGAGGATATCGCCCAATACAGCGAGCTGTCTGCTGATCTCCTCAGTGTTCCCAGGCCAATGGCCTTCGCGTGCGGAGCCTATTCTCCCGCGATCACGGAGCAGTATGAGGTTGAGGGTAGGGCATTATCGCTGGGCGTCTACTCGGCAAAACGGTTGATGGTAGTAGGTTCATGCGGGCTGCAGTATCACGGCGAGACGCTCGCCTGCCAGTCGGCCGGTATATTCAGGGCGAAGCTGCCGAGGTATCGAGAGCCCGACCACGTGCTGCGCATCGCTGGTACCTGCGTTCTGTTCGGACCCGTCTACTGGAACTGGGGACACTGGCTGATCGATCATCTGCCAAAGCTTTATCTGCTGCAGTTGGCCGGCTGGGATCTCTCTCGGTTGAATTACCTCCTCCCCATGGATACCCCCGTCTGGGTTGACCGACTGCTCTTGATGATCGGCATCCGGGCGGATCAACTGGTCCGCTATACCGACGCGGTTAAGGCCGATGAAGTGCTTATTCCGACTAAAATTCGGCACCTGCACGCATTTTCACCCGCACTGGCCGAGGTACAGAAGTTCCTGTTTGACCGCCTCGCCCCCTTTGTCGACAGTAGTGTTAGTTATGATCGCCTGTACTTTTCCCGCAGCGACGGAAATTCTTATCGCGTGATGCAGGGAGAGGTCGAGATTGAAGCGCTGGTGAGGAAGGCGGGCTTTCGGGTGCTGCAACCGGAGAAACTGCCGCTGGCGCAACAACTCGGCCTGTATCGTCACGCAAGGGTTATAGGCGGAGAGTACGGATCGGCGCTGCATGGCAGTCTGTTTTCCGAGGCCAATCCCATGGTATTCGGCCTGAAAAGTACCTGGCCGCAACCCGGATTCGTGCAGTCGGGAATTGGTGATGTGCTGGATCAGCCAACGGGCTATATCTTTGGGGAGTCCCGTGACAGGCGTGTTTTCACCATACAAGCTGCGGATGTCGAGGAAGCGCTTGATATCATCGCATCCGGCGGTCACTGACAATAAGCAGTGGGGGAATATACCACCACTGCGTAAACTCGCCGTCGAATCAGAAACCCAGGTTGGCGAGGTTGGTGCCCAACTGCAGCATTTCTCCTTCAACCACTTGTTGCCAGGTTTTACCCTGAGGCCCCATCTGATCGAGCGCTACCGGAGTCTCTCCGACGCCGGGTTGATAAAACGCCAGTAACATGACTCCGTTTTTAAACGTTGCCTTGGTATCAGGATCCGTAGAGGCGCCCAACAGCAAGATAAGTGATTCCTGAATGTTGGCTTTCGAGTCCGGAAGCTGCGATTCGTCGTGCACCGTGGTGCCATCCATGCTGTTTTCGCTCAATACTTTCATATAGTCCTGTACAATTACGACAGCTCCTTCAATCTGCGAATTGCCTGACTCCGCCTCTGCCTGCTCAGGGTTACTGACTTCGGCCTGGGCGACTTGCAAAAGCGCGCTACCGCTGTTTGCGACGTTGGCATCCGCCGGCTGTCCCCCGCTTATCGCAGGTGTGGCGGAATACGCAGAGAGGGAAATTACATTAACCAGTGCGATAAACAATAATCTGATCATAAGGCGAGTATTCCTTAACAATGTAGGTGTCGTCCGATGTTAATGACAAAACTTGCAAATTGAAAGCAAACAATATATCCGCATTATGCAATCAATGACTTACCAATCTATTCGGCGCTATGTACGCTGTTCCACTGTGCATATGTGCGACACACTATTGGGCGTTGCGCACCCTTAATCGCGATAGGGCAGATGACACTCCGTGCGTGAACTGAGACGTGGTGCACATATTGGCGGCGCGTGAGGCATTTTTGCCGCTTTGCGTCATTAGTGTGGCGTCTATAGTTTCGAAATGCGACGCCGGTCACTTGACCAGCAGACGCCGGATCAAGTTTACTATGATGAAGAAGTTACAGTGGCTTTGTAACGTGATGCTACTGTAATACAGCCCCTGCTTCTGATCCGTTTTGGAATAGGATCAGCGGGGCAATCAGGTTAGGCATGGATGGCAGCTGGGATCGATGTGGGAAAATCATAACAGAGTTTTCGACCCTTATATGAGAGACGTTATTTACTTTAACAGCGGTCAGTTTACGAAAAAGGCTGGCATTGCAGTATTCTGGAGCTAGTCCACAGGGCAAGACTATGAGCATTTTAGGTGTCAAGGATAGAAAAGCGAAAAAATGGAGAAAGCCTGAATTCGACAAGCGCTCGCTGGAGGAAGAGATTTTCCATGGTCATATGGAATCCCTGGATGCCGGTACTTTGACCGGTTGGGCCGCGTCATCGCTCAGTGAAGAGCCGCTGCTGGTCAATGTGCTCTGTGATGGCAGGGTTGTGGGGACGGGCAGAGCAGATCTATATCGAAAAGATCTTGAGGAAAGAAAGGTTCACAAGGGCTTTCATCTTTTCACTATTGAGTTGGACGCGATCGTCACCGATGAGAAAAGCGTTAAGTTAACCCTGCAGGAAGCTGAATCGCTACTGCCAATCCAGCATGCGGAATTCTCAATATGTACTGATATCTCCGATGTCTATACCGGGTCGATAAGATATTCCGACAATCAAATTCACACTACGCTCCACGCCAATACAAGCCTCAAAGGCAGGAATTTTGTCGTATATTGGGAAGATACGCCTGTAAGTTCAGTGACAATTGCAGAGCATGAAAACACGGTCAGTGTGCGCGCGTCTTTGCCTGCGAGCATGCTGGACGGCTCCGAAAAGCTGTTGAAGTTCGGTATAGAGGGGTCGCCCAATATTCTGGGTATGGAAATTATCAAGTGTGAGCCGATCAAGACGCCCTGGGAATACATCAACAAAAGCTACAAGAAACCTGGTTTTCTATCATTGCCCAAACAAGCGGGGCACAGGTACGAAACACTGGAGTACCAAATTGATGCCATCAGTAGAGACGCGTCCCAGTTAACGACCAAAGATCTGCATCTTCTGCACAATGTGCTGGTTGAATCCTATGAAAATAGAAAGAAATTCCCAGCCTTTAATCTGCCAAAATTTCTGAGGCCCAGAGTTAGTATCATTGTTCCCGTACACAATAACTTCGCGTTGACCTATCACTGTATCGCATCGATTGCGTTTTCTTACAACAAAACCAGCTATGAAGTTATTTTGGCTGATGATTGCTCTACTGACGACACGTGTACCGCTGAAGACATCATAGGGAACCTGGTGATTTCCCGGAACAAGGAAAACCTGCGTTTTTTGCGCAACTGTAACAGGGCGTCCGATCTCGCCAACGGCGAGTATATTGTGTTCCTGAATAATGATACCGAAGTGACATCCTTCTGGCTGGATGAACTCGTCGCGATACTGGACAGCGATCCACATTGTGGCTTGACCGGCTCCAAGTTGATCAATCAGGACGGCAGCCTGCAGGAAGCGGGAGGGATTGTCTGGAAAGATGGTAACCCCTGGAACGTGGGACGCAATGGCAATCCGATCGCACCGGAATTCAATTATGTAAGACATGTTGACTATTTGACCGGTGCTGCCATGTGTATTCGCAAAGATCTGTGGGTAGAAGTTGGCAAGTTCAGTGAGGAGTTTGCCCCTTGCTATTTTGAAGATACGGATCTGGCATTCAAGGTCCGAAAGGCAGGTTACAAGACTATCTATACACCGTTTTCACAGGTCATCCACTTCGAAGGCAAAAGCCACGGGTCGGATATTACAAAGGGTCTCAAGAAACACCAGGTTGTTAACCAGAAGACGTTTGGAGCGAAATGGTTCAAGGCCTTTCGTGACAACGGTGTTGCGAGTTTTGAAAACCTGTTGATCGAGAAGGACAGGAATGTAGAGCACCGGGTGCTGGTGCTGGACTACGCGACACCACAGCCGGATAAGGACGCGGGAAGTTATGCGGCGATTCAGGAAATCAAAATGCTGCAGGCACTGGGATGTAAGATTACTTTTGTTCCCCAGAATCTGGCACACTTTGGTGCATACACTCTCGAATTACAGAGAATGGGTGTAGAAGTTCTGTACGCGCCTTTCTACACCAGTATCGACGATGTATTTACTCGAAGACTGGCAGAGATGGATGCGGTCTACCTGACACGGTATGTTGTCGCTGAAAAATACATCGATACCATTCGAGCCAACAGCGATGCTCAGATTATCTTCAACAATGCAGACCTGCATTTCCTCAGAAAAATGCGAGCCACGCTTGCCGGGGGCGGGGGTGAGGAAAAGATGCGGGAGGCATTGGCAACACGGGATGCGGAACTGGATGTGTGCAGGAAGGCCGACGCTGTCCTCAGTTATACCCATACCGAGCACGCAGTCATCACTTCACATATTTGTGAAACCGATAAACTGCATTTGACACCCTGGGTTCTGCAAGAAAAAGACGAGGGCCCGGCTTTTGAGCAGAGAAGCGGTATAGCGTTTCTGGGCAGTTATAACCACCCGCCAAATCGGGAAGCGTTGGAGTACCTGGTAACGGAACTCATGCCGCTACTATTAGCTGTGCGCCCTGAAATCGTATTGTCCGTGTATGGTAGCAATATGCCGGAAGAGTACGATGAGTACGAATGTGAAAACGTAAGACTGGTGGGCTTCGCGAAAAATCTGGACAAGGTCTTCCATGATCACAGGATATTCGTGGCGCCGTTAAAATCCGGTGCCGGGATCAAGGGCAAGGTTCTGGAGGCAATAGCCTACGGCACACCGTGTGTGCTATCGCAAATGGCAGTGGAAGGCACGGGTCTGTCACATGGCATCAGCTCCCTGGTGGCGGATAGTCCCGAGTCCTGGGTGAATGCCGTGGTGAAACTGTATGATGATAAGAGCCTGTGGAGCAAGTTTGCCGAAAACCAGAAGATCATAGCCGCAGACAAATACTCCTTTGAGCATGGCGTAGCGGAATTTCGCAAGATACTGGCGAGTGTGGGCTTGTATTCGTAATGTAGTCCCCTCGGGGACAATCTGCATCGATCTCCCGGTGCAAGGGTGTTCGATCGCGTATCCGTATCGGGTGTTCCCGCAGACCAGTGCACAGTGATGCCTCCATTCGCAATGTGTATCTCGGAATTGAACACTCGCCCAGTAAGGCATTCATGACGAATCATCTCTTCCTCCAAAGCTGTCTTTGCCCGAATAGGTACCCCAAACAATCGCATCAACGGATGCATGTTTTAATACGCTTGGACATCGGGTAGAGAGGCTTAGAGTGCAAAAGAAAATAGCAAAGCTGATTCGGCGTTGGAAGGGCACTAGTGCCGATCTGAGGAAAGTGATTCTGCATTATCATTTGTTCAAGAATGCAGGTACGTCGCTGGATGCGAGTTTCAGGGCGTACTTCAAGGGCGACGAGTGGTTGACCTGTGAGTTCCCCTCCGATCCGCAGAAAAACCAGCAGCAGCTACACAATTGGATAGTACAAAGCATTGATGCAAAATGCTTTTCATCGCACACAGCCGCGCTGCCGCCCCCGCTCATTGCTGGCGTGAGTGTTTTCCCCGTCATTTTTGTGCGTCACCCGATAGACAGGGTAGCCTCTGTGTACGCGTTTGAGCGCAAGCAGGGAAGTGATACCTACGGCTCGGTTCTGGCGAGAAATAGCAATCTTTCTGAGTACGTGGAGGCACGTTTGTCACGCCTGCACGATTACCAGTGCAGAAACTTCCATGTGCACCGATTTTCGTCCATGTACCCTGCTGATCAGGGTAGCGTGGTCGAGCGTGCCAACAGAGCCGTTGAGAACCTGCCTTTTGTCGGTGTTGTGTCCCGTTTTGAGCAGTCTCTGCGTGAGTTGGAGAGCGCATTGAGGGCGTTCGGTTTTCCAGATATAGCGTTGCAGGTCACACAGAAAAACGTATCAAGGAAAATAGACCAGACGATGAACGAAAAACTCGAGGAAATCAGAAGCAAAATGTCGCCCGTGGTCTATGAGTCATTGATTGAGGCGAACCGAGAGGACCTGGCATTTTTTGACAGTATCGCAAGTAGGTACTGATACGTTATTAGCGCAACGATGGGTTTCTCGTGATGGAGTTGTCGGATTCGCGACTCTGGTCACACAACGCACGGTCCTAAGCGTTTGTTAATCCTGTACCCTGCATATTGCAAGTGCAATAAGGTGTTTCACGTAGTGCCCTGATACCAGGGAGTTACATGCAGTCGTCGCTGGTGTGGCGATGCCAACAGGATAGAGAATGTGAGCGTGAACGGTACGTATATTCTTGGGCTATCGGCCTATTACCACGATAGTGCAGCGGCGTTGATCCATGATGGACAAATTGTAGCGGCGGCGCAACAAGAGCGGTTCACCCGCAAAAAGCATGATCCGGGCTTTCCCGCAGAGGCGATCAAGTACTGCCTTGAGGAAGCAGGCATCGTTATCACTGATGTTGCTCACGTGGTTTTTTATGATAAGCCGCTGGTCAAATTTGAGCGTCTGCTTGAAACGTATTTGTCCTACGCGCCCAATGGGTTTCGTTCTTTCATAGCGGCTATGCCGGTATGGCTTAAAGAAAAACTGTACCTGAAAACCACGCTGAAGCGTGAACTGGCTGTCTTGGGAAATTGCAAGCAGAGCGAGTTACCGGCGCTGATGTTTGCCGAGCATCACCAATCGCATGCTGCCTCAGCCTTCTTTTTTAGTCCCTATCAAAAGGCCGTCGTTCTGTGTCTTGATGGCGTTGGCGAGTGGGCGACTACCTCGGCATGGATGGGCGATGGCAATCAACTTAAACCATTGTGGGAAATAGATTTTCCGCATTCCCTGGGTCTACTGTATTCGGCATTTACGTACTTTACCGGCTTTAAGGTGAACTCCGGGGAGTACAAACTGATGGGGTTGGCGCCCTATGGGCAGCCTGTGTACGTTGATCTTATTCTCAATAATCTCATTGACCTCAAAGCGGACGGCACATTCCGTCTCGATATGTCGTATTTCAACTACTGTACCGGCCTGACGATGACAAACGATAAGTTTGCAGCATTGTTCGGTGGTCCGGCGCGAACATCAGAGGCAGAGATTACCCAACGCGAGATGGATTTGGCGGCATCGATACAGAAAGTGACAGAGATCGTTGTAATGCGTCTTGCCCGGACCTTACACAAGGAGACAGGAGCCGAATATTTATGTCTTGCCGGTGGCGTCGCCTTGAACTGCGTTTCGAATGGTATCCTGCTGCGCGATGGTCCTTTCAAGGATATCTGGATTCAGCCGGCGGCCGGTGATGCCGGTGGTGCACTGGGTGCCGCGTCAGTTGTGTGGCATCATTACAAGGATGGCCCGCGCACGGCCGACAACATCCATGATTCAATGGCGGGCGCCTATCTTGGTCCCTCGTTTACAGACGCGGGCATCAGGGAGGAACTGGATGCCTATGGTGCCGTCTACCAGCGACTTTCGGATGACGAATTGTTCCCGCGGATCGCCGATATCCTGGCCGCTGAAAATGTTGTTGGCATGGCACAGGGGCGTATGGAGTTCGGCCCTCGCGCTCTGGGTGGCCGCTCGATTATTGGCGATGCCCGCAGTCCTAAAATGCAATCCGTGATGAACCTGAAGATAAAGTACCGCGAATCGTTCCGGCCCTTTGCCCCCGCAGTGCTTGCTGAAAAAGTGGCTGACTATTTTGTCCAGGACAGGCCCAGCCCCTATATGTTGATCGTGGCTCCCGTAGTCGAAGACCAGCGTATCGAGATGACGCAGGAGCAGGAGCAACTCTTCGGAATCGCAAAACTGAACGTGCCACGCTCCAGATTGCCCGCTATAACCCATGTGGACTATTCCGCGCGTATCCAGACGGTACACAGCGACACCAACCCGTATTTTCACAAAATCCTCACAGAGTTTAACGCCAGAACTGGCTGTGGCGTTTTGGTTAATACCTCATTCAACGTCCGCGGCGAGCCCATTGTGATGACAGCCGATGATGCGTACCGCTGCTTCATGCGTACTGAAATGGACTATCTGGTGATCGATAACTTTCTGTTGGCGAAAGCAGATCAACCCGAATGGAAGGGTAGCGATGACTGGAAAGATGAGTTTGAGTTGGATTAATGGCTATGCATGAAATACCAGAGTTGGATCGAAAAGGGCTGCGGGACTTCGCAGTTGCCACTGGCCTGATCATAATGGTTTTGTTCGGCATCCTACTGCCATGGGTGTTCTCCGGGGTCAGGTTGTTTCATAGCTATGATTTTTGGGGTGTGTTAGATCCTGAGGTTACAGCATTTCGCTGGCCCTTTATGCTTGGTGGTTTACTCATCCTCTGGGGCCTCATTGCCCCTATGACATTGAGCGGTGTATATCGGAGCTGGATGAAGTTCGGGTTGGTGATGAGTACTGTGATGACGCCACTGATCATGGGGGTTGTTTTTTACCTGGTATTTGCGCCGGTTGGTCTTGTAATGAAAGTCTTTGGCAAGGATGCTATGGCGCGTAAATTTGACACGGATGCCGATACGTATCGCATCATCTCTAAAGAAAATCCAAGCAAGAATCTGGAGAAACCGTTCTAATGATAGATCTATTACAGGATTTATGGGGCTTTATGAGGGAGCGGAAGAAATTCTGGCTGGCACCGATTATCCTCGTGATGCTGCTATTGGGTGCGCTTCTCGTTGTAGCGCAGGGTTCAGCGGTAGCCCCGTTCATTTACACATTGTTCTAGGAGTATACGTCCTCGCCGGCCTTCTGCCGCTGTGGACTACTGCTGAGAATGGGTTTGCCCCCGCTGCATGGAGCGTTGGGGCGATTCCATTTTGTTCCAAAAAGAGGGTTAGGAGTCATCTGAATGGCCGGGTACAGTAAAGAGAAAGTTTACGGCATGCTGTTTGTGGTTATACACACATTCGGTGCCTTACTATGCCTGTTTACGCTGGAGCAGATGTGGGAGCACAGGGTGCTGCTGCGCCTCCTGCTGGAACGTATTCCTGTGCTCAGTTTAATGGGCGGTACAGTCATGCTGTCCATCCTGTTTCTGATACTTGTGGTGTCGATGATTGCAGGGGCCGGCGCGGTCGTTGAACTGCTGCGGACAAGGCGTATGCGCGATTTGACTGCCGATGCGCCGTTTCGCCTGCGCAGCGCTCTTTACGTCGCTATGGGCTGCCTGTGTTTCTGTGTGTTCATACTGTCGACGCCCGATACGTTTTCGGGCCCGTTTCGCATAAGGCACACGATATCCGCATGGGTTGCGGCGAGTCTGGCCTATAGCGTGTGGTGCGCTTTACCGATACTGGGTTTTGGTGCCCCGACTCGATTGCGTCGATGGATCGATTTGATAGCAATGAATGCGTTCATCGCGTTGATACTGGCTGAAGTTTCGCTACGTATTGCAGCGGCCGTATGGCCAACGCCTTTACTGATCACAGAAACGAGTTCATCCGAGATTCGGCGTGACGCCGAGCGCGTAGAGCCAGGCGTTGAGCGATTCTCGTTTCCAGTCAACTCGACCGGGCACTACGATACCGAGTTCCTGCCGCCCTCCGAGCGCTCTTTGCCGCTAGTCGTCAGCATCGGTGACTCCTTCAGTTACGGCGTTGTCCCGCACTACTATCACTACTCGACCGTGGCAGAGCGCGAGTTTCCTGAGGTAGAAATCTATAACATCGGCTTTCCGGGCACGAACCCGGTTGACTACCGCCATCTGCTCATCGAAGAAGCCCTGCCGCTGGAGCCGGACCTGATTGTGATAGCGCTTTTTGTCGGCAATGATATTGTGGCTCAACCTGGCGAGAAATCGACGATTCGCTGGTATGACGCCCAAAATTACATGGCTGGCATCGTCTGGCACCGTTTGCAAATACTCAATCGCGTTCAAGGCAGCGATTGGACACAGGCCCCCCCCGAATCGATGGGCGAGGATCTGCTCAGTCGCTATCCGTGGTTAAGCGACCCTGCGCAGGAAACACCCAGCATGAGCGAGGATATTTACGTCGAGCTGGAATCACGCAACGCGTTTCAGGGTGCGATCGACCACCCGGGCGTGTACGACCGTTTTTTCGCCGCCCTGGGTGAAATTGAGGATGCAGCGGGCGATATCCCTCTGGCGTTTTTGATCATCCCGGATGAATATCAGGTCAATGACGAACTCTGGCAGGCGGTCGTCGCGAAGAATGAAATGCCGCTGGAACGTGACCTACCACAGCGCAAGATCAGGGAATGGGCGCGCGATGGCAACCGTGACATTATGGACCTGTTGCCAATGCTGCTCGCAGAGGAGCCGCTTGCCGACGGTCAACGACACATGTATCACTTGCGTGATACCCATTTCAATGCACGCGGCAACGCAGTAGCGGGCCGCGGACTTGCGCAGCTGATTGAAGCCAAGTTCACTGGCACCGAAGCTCCAGAGTACGCCATGCCGCCAGACCGGGCTATGAATCTGCCTACGCCAGCGGCCACCATTCAGAGCGCTGACCCACAGCAAGCGGAAGGAGCCGGTGCGCAGGCACACAGTCCCAGCCCTGCCGATGAGGCCACTGAGGTCCTGCGTCAGTTCGCCACCCAAATTTCCGCTGCAGGTGTGGACGGTACAAGGGTGTTTGATGAGTCCTTGCTCAACCACACTAAAGATGAAATAAAATCGGCTATAGTGGTTATCCTGGGTGCGGACATCGCACCAGACCAGAAGGCCTTTGCCAAAGAGGCGGCTCCAGTACTCTCGTTTTTCCAGCCGGGTGTTGGAGAGCAGGGGGTATCGCTGGACGCAGTGCGCTCTGATCAACAAACCTGGAGAAGTGTTGTGGAAGCGGAAATACAGCAAATTGGTCGTGACCTGGCTGCCGGCAGCGCGGCTCAGTGACACCATCGTTATTAATGACCATACTGCGAGTTAGAGTGAGCTAAAGGCGAAACGACTGCCGACACTAGAACTAAAATCAACTCAGAAGTGGAAGGGTCTCTGAATCACCTCTGGACAATGAGGCAATACCTCATTGAATCGTTCAACGGCGTACTGGCTTACTGGGGCGTTGCCTGGCTCTGGATGCTATACCCCATTTCAGTCAGCTTCTTGTTCAGAATTCGCATTTCTTCGTCGACAATCGCCTGCCAGCTTTCCTGTCCAGGTCCCGTCTGATCAAGACTTACACCGTTTGCGCCGACATCGGGTTGAAAAAACGCCAGCACAGCAATCCCGGTTCTATAGTTTGCTTTGGTGTCCTGATCGTCAGTGACACTAATCAGTTTGATGAGGGCCGAGGCGATTCTGGATTTTTTACTTGGGAGAACTGAGACGTCATGTACGGTCTTACCGTCCATTCCTATGCGGCTCAACTCTGACATATAGCGCTGCATCAGCTCTAGTGATTCTTCCAGTGGCAGATCTTCAAACTCGTCCAGTGCTGTTAACAAGGTATTCTCCGTGGGATTTGTAGGCGTAAGTGCGTTGGGGTGATCGGACTCCAGTGCATAGACCACCTGGGATCCAAACCAGGTTGCACCTTGTACGGTCAAATGATGCAAGTCCCAAAAATTCAGGGAACCATCATCGGCGAAAAACTCACAGTGATCGTCGGGACAAATAATATCGAATGAAGAAATGAAGTCAATCCCAAGTTCTTCTGTGGCAGCTCTCATCTGATTATCCAGTGGTCCAAGGTCTCCTGCGATCTCTCTGGCTCGGTGTTCTATCTGTTCTATGGATTTGTCCTGCGATAGCATGGAGACAGCGATTGAATGTAGATTGGTAAATTGCGGCCGACGGCCAACCAGAACGATTCGTGCCCCTGGTTTTGTCCGTCGTTTAATATACTCAAGAAGTGGGACGAACTCTGTCGCCCAAAAATTTGGAGCCATGCTGAATGCCACATACACTTCGTCGGCGACGGGCAGTTTTGTGGAGTTTTTGAGTCCAGAGAGGATATCTCCGCAAGGCCCATCTTCGGGGTGAGGTTCATCAAGAAATATCTGATAGCATAGCTGATTGTATCTTTCAGTCTGGACCTCGGTATCGTCACCAAGGCTCTGCACAAGGCCGATTAACAAATCATCGCCCAGGCTATCTCCAACCACAAGTACCTGCCGTGAGGAATCCTGTTTGGAAAACTCATCAGCCAGGTGTCGCTGTAGATAAGCCCCGCGCTCTCGTTTCAACTCCTCGATATCACCAAATGTCTGCACGACAGCATTCTCTCCAAAGCGCCATGTCCATCCCTGGTTGGCCCAGCCACCGGCTGCTACAACGCAGATAAACAGCGCTATCATCGCGCAACCAAAGCCGAACCCACTGGCAGACATTTGCCTGGTCGAACTGGAATCGTAGCGAAATGGTTTTTCGACCCAACGGTACATCATCTCTGCAGCGAGGATCGATACGATGACAATCGCCCATCGCTCCGGGATCGACAGGCTGGCTTTTGTGTAATAGGTGTAAAACACGATAATGGGCCAATGAATCAGGTACAGTGAGTAGCTGATCAGGCCCAATCTCACAATCCAGTGATTACTCAATGCGAGCTTGCAGTACCTGGATGAGCTGGCGTAGTAGATTAGCAGTGCTGTGCCCAGGCAAGGTACTAGCGCGTAGATCGTTGGAAAAGGCGTTGCTTCTGTGTAGCTCAATGCGGCAAAAAGAATAAGCCCCAGCCCCAGCACCGAAGCCAATTCAGAGATAACGCGACTCGAGGGCTTGGTCCTGCTCACGAAAACGAGGCCCGCCCCTATCGCAAATTCGAAAACGCGAAAGGGCGCAAGGTAATAGATAGTCGCGGGCCCATCAGAAAACCAATGGCTTATGGATGGTGCAACGGTTCGAATGACAGCGCTGTCGCCGCCATAAAAATCGAGATTGAGTGCGAGGCTGAATAGCCCACCGAAAACCAGAGCGACTGGAATGGCGTAACGGGGAGCTTTCAGGAGTAAGAACACCATAGTGGCTGGCCACACCAGGTAGAACTGTTCTTCAACGCTAAGCGACCAGGTGTGAAGCAGGGGCTTGACGGTCGCAGCCGTGTCGAAGTAGCCACTTTCTGTCCAGAAGTAGAAATTCGAAAGGCTCACGACCGCATGGACAAGTGCACCGGAGAATCGCTCGAAATCACTGGGAGAGAAAAGCACTACTGCAAAAGCGAAGCACAGCGCAAAGGTAAAGAACAGTGCGGGTGCCAGACGACGGGCACGGCGCATATAAAAATTGGAAAATCGGAATGATTCTGTGCGTTGTACTTCAGCTCTAATGAGTTGGGTAATCAGGAAGCCGCTAATCACAAAAAAGACGTCGACCCCTACGTATCCCCCCCCGAAGGTCGTGAAACCGAGATGAAAAAAAAGGACACTGAACACGGCCAGGGCGCGCAAGCCGTCGATGTCTGGTCGGTATTGCATAGTCTACTGAAATCTCATTCGAGGGCAGTTGCGCGTAAAGTATAGGCTGGATATCGAATATCTAGCGACCAGATTGTCTTCGCGCTGTCACTGGACCGCCGACTATTGATCATAGAATAGATATGCATAGTCGATCCATTTGTTGTGATATCTGTTGATACTGGCCGTCGCATCCTGGATATGATTATGGTCTTCACAGACTGCAGCGGCTTTTCCGGTATACACGCATTTGAAGTCTCGCACCCTGGCTTTCAGGCAAAAGTCTGCGCTTGCAATCTGGCTGCACTCATACGCTTCATCAAAGCCATCGACGGCATTTACCACCTCGCGGCGAATGAGCAAACACTGGGCGGGTAGCCACTTGGCATCAGACGTATAATCAAACTGATTCTCATCCGGCTCTCCCGGGCTACTGGAAACGGGAAGCTGATCGGCATCAAAACAGGGGGCAGCAGAAGAAATGAGACCCTTTTCGGTGACTATTTTTGGGCCTACGATATCGGCAAGTTGCTCATGCATCACATCGAGCATCGTGTCGAAAATACCCGGGGCTTCGATATGGGCCTCTTCATCAAGGAGGCAGATCAGGGGTCGGTTAGTTTGCTGGAAGCCCTGATTGTAGGTGGCGACGGCACCGCAATTCGCAGGCGTAATGAAATGAATAGCATCATCGGTAATCCCATGCTGTTTCAACGCCTCCAGGTGCCGGGTGATATGTTTGGAATCCTTCTCCTGGACTGGGAGAGGAATTATGAAGTCGATCATTGTTTTGTCAGGACGAGGAAGTGGCAGGCGCTCATAGGTATAGGGAGGAACGTCGTTTGTCCTCTTTATCGGTAAACCGATGCGGGCAATACTTATGTCAGCGAGTCGCCGCCACATTTCGTGAGCCCCCTGAACCTCCAGGGTGTCGCTGGCCCGGTTTGGGTTGAGCCGGTAGTAGTAGAGAACTTCGTCAATCAGCTCAATGGGACCAAGTTCCTCCAGTTTCAGAATGATGTCACAATCCTCTCCGGCAAACATGAAGTCTTCAAAACCTGCCCAGCCCTCGGTGCGGTCGTACATGGCGCGGTTGATTAAATAGGGTTGTGAGTGATTGAAGACATCCGTCACCATGCCGTGTTGAAAGTGACGCGGTTCAAACGGGAACCATTGCTCTTCGTCGACCACACGACCGTCTTCATCGATAAATTTACGTAGACCGCGAACGATTCCGCTCCAGGGTTTTGATTCTGCGAAGGCCGATAGTTTCTCAACAGCATCGGCGGTGAGTACATCGTCATCATCCAGCGGTAGAATGTAGTCGCCTTCGGAGCGCTCGGACAGGAAATGGCGGGCATTGGCGATGCCTCGGTTCTCTTCAAAATATATTCGTATATTCGGATGGTTCTGTGCTTCGAGTTCTTTCAGGACCGCATATGACTCCTCATCACCCCCATCCCATACGAGCGAGAATATCCAGTTCTTTGACGATTGGGTCAGCACTGAGTTAATACACTTCTTAAGCCATTTACCCTTGAACACGGGTGTTTCTATCGACACGATCATGCGGGGTCCTCGCGGAGTTGGTTTAGAACCTGTTTCAATAAAATGTGCCGACCAAACTTAGCCAATGCCTATGTTCAATGCAAATATTCATACCTACAGTGGTACCTGCAGCACAAAGTGTCTGCGGTTTTACCCTGTTAGTGGATGTGGACGCGATACCTTCATCATGCCGTAACCGGTATCGCTGAGGGACGTAATTCACAGTTAGGGAAAATTCAGTGGCAATATAGACGGTTTGAAGGTGCTCAGCATTGATCGCTGCGCTGAATCGGTGCTAGCCTTTTCCGGGTCAGACGAGCTCGCGCCACAAGAGTATGTTGCTATGAGTTTCGTACCAATAGAGAGACGTACTGAAACCTGAATCTATGACCATTAACCCAGATACTCGCAGTCCCCGTTTGTTGTTTATACTCAACAATGATTATGGTGAGCTTGGTCTTGCCATGTATTTTCTGCAGGGGCGGAATTTGGCGAGTTCCACGACACTACTGCTTCCTCCCCGGTTGTATTCCAAGAACAAAGACACCTTGCCTGGAACAACATACAGTTATGATTCCATCGAAGATATTCTTCGCACAGTCGATGATACTCAACCGGATATTGTTTTCCTGTTCTCGGGTTACATACTACCTCTTCATCAGATCGTCTCTCTCGCGGAGACGGAAGCACTCGTACAGTTGTTGTCTGACAGGAAATGTAAAGTTGTTACCAGCGATCCCTTTTTTGGAATTTTCTCACATTTGAAACCCGAGGAGGCCAATGCGCCCCAGGCTCTGCAGTTGTTTGAATCAGAGATTATCAAGGAGCAACCCTGGCCGTATCGACTGAGTACGACATTCGGCAATATGCGGATACTGAAACAGTTTGCCAGGGCTTCTCATATCATCAGAAACACGACGCATCTATACTATACGCGCCCCGATCCAAATGACGAGCCGATCGAGGTCGTTACTGATAATGTTACTTTTTTCAATCCCAGCCTTGTTGGCGATGGCACCGAATCTGGCAACTCCGAGGTTAACGCGATCAAAAGCGCGGATACCGAGGCCTCTGCTGAGAAGCACTGGTTATTCATTCTCGGGTCCGTGGACTATGATCTTCAGACTTCGTTTTATGGTGAAGACAAGTTTATCGACCTGATAGCGAAGAAGGTGGAGCAGACATTGCAGGCAGGCAGGCGCGCCGTGTTTCTGGCGCCGGACGACTGCATTCAAAAATTACGAAGCCGCGCGCCCGTGCATGCCCGAAAAGACCTGCTGACGTTTTGTGCTTATGAAGCTTTTAATGCCCACTTACTGCAAGCTGAGTATGTTTTCTACTGGAACCTGGCGTCCTATTCCACCTTTCTCAGGGTGATCAACGGATTGCCCATGTTTATGTTCGACGAGGGACACCTCGCACGGCACGTAAAACCAATGCACGAGCGGATGGTCCGTTGGTATTACCATAATTGGACACCACCCTCACTTAATCAACACGAAGCATTGGATGCAGATGCTCTGGAGGAACTGTCCAGGGATTACAAGAAAGAAACGGCGGTTATCCTGAAAAACTTCAGGCAACTGCCTACGCCGGAACAGGTGATCGAAGAACTGTTCAACAGATGAGTTTCGCGTGCAACAGAACACCAGACAGGAATAAATGACCTTATTAGACGAGAAGACTGAGAGCATGGGCGAAAACAATCATCACGAACATGCAGGTGAACTGTTCAAGCAAGAGCGCTGGGAAGATGCAGTGAGCGCCTACCGACAGGCTATAGATAGTGACCCAGACGTGTACTGGTCACACTATCACCTGGGGCAGTCCCTTTCAAAGCTGAAGCGTTGGGAAGAAGCGGTTTCTGCCTATCAGCACGGTCTCCAGATCTGTCCTACGGAGTTTTGGGCGCACTATCATCTGGGGCAGGCACTGTCAGAATTGCAGCGCTGGGAGGAGGCTATAACCGCCTACCGGATGGCTATCGATATCGATGACGGTAAGTTCTGGTCACACTACCATCTGGGGCAGGCCCTGTCTGAGTTGAGGCGATGGGAGGAAGCAGCAACCGCCTACCGGCAGGCTATCCAGATTGATCCCGGCAAATTCTGGTCCCATTACCATCTGGGAAGAGCGTTGTCTGAGTTAAAGCACTGGGAAGAGGCTGCGACCTCCTATCGATTCGCGATCCAGATCAACTCCGGTGAGTTCTGGGCACATTACCACCTGGGTCATGCTCTACTTGAGTTGCGACGCTGGGAGGAAGCAGTGACCGCTTACCGGCAGGCAGTGGAGATTAACGCAGGTTTATTCTGGCCTCATTTCGAACTCGGTCAGGCCCTCGTTGAATTGGAGCGCTGGGAGGAGGCGGCTGAAGCCTGCCAGCAGGCTATTCAGATAGAATCCGACAAATTTTGGCCTTACTTTCGTCTGGGGCAGGCGCTGATAGAACTAGAACGCTGGGACGAGGCGGTAGTGTCCCTCAGGCAGGCGAGCTCGATTGACCCAACAGCATTCTGGCCTCTTTACAAACAGGGCCGTGCACTGTCAGAACTGAGGCGTTGGGATGAAGCCGCTATCGCCTATCAGTCGGCTATCGATCTGAAGTCTGACTGGTATCTGACGTTTTGTAATCTTGCTCAGGTATTGGAGCATTTGGGGCGATCGCAGGAGGCCATTACCAGCTATAGAGCGGGGATATCACTCGAGCCTGAGAATCCGGATTGTCGCGAGCGCCTCGGACGACTTTTCCTGACCCTGGGCAGGCTCCCCGAAGCGGCAGAAGTTTATGGTCAGTTGATCAGTATGATAGATTCAGCGGAATTATTGGTAACACTGGCCGACGCCCTGACTGAGATTGGCGAGGCCGACATCGCGATACCTGCATACTGTAGGGCAATGGAGATAGATTCGGGAATCCCGCTCATCTACAATCGCCTGGGCGCGGTGCTCGAACAAGTCGACAGGGCTGATGATGCACTTATGATATACAAGCAGGCAGTGGCGATACATGTCGGGGATGAAGAGACTCATCAACGTCTCGAAAACCTTCAGATCGAGATGTCTGGCTAAGCCTGGGCTGGGAAAGGCGTCAGTCTTCACAGTGAGTGTCCAGTTGGAATACGGACGTTGGGCTGGCGCGTTTGCAGTGTTGGATTCCAGCCATTTGTTTTCTCGGTGTGATCACATCTCAGGATA
>TARA_R110002073_G_scaffold19336_12_pt1 | contig 19688 bp, 24 predicted proteins | sample TARA_R110002073 | Tara Oceans TARA_R110002073 (sample SAMEA4397174) | marine metagenome | biome: Polar Biome; feature: [DCM] deep chlorophyll maximum layer (ENVO:01000326); material: water (ENVO:00002006), including particulate matter (ENVO:01000060) such as... | depth 40 m
CCTGCTGCTGGCGATCCTGCGGCGCAGGGGGCACGCATGACCGGCGGCGCTGACCAGAAACGCCTGCGCGAGGCGGTCTTGCTGGGCGCGGTGGCCCTGATCGCGCTTGCGATTGCCATCGCCCTTGTCGTGACAAGCGCCGTGACCCAGCCCGCTGTGGATCGCCAGGGGCGGGTCCTGCCCGGATTTGCCGGACAGATCGGGGAGGCACGTGTCATCCTGATTGAAACCCGTGAGGCGCAGTTCCAGATCGAGCGGGATGGCGAAGGCTGGGCGCTCGGCGGACGGGCCGGTTATCCCGCCGATGCCGACCTGGCCGAGCGGGTGCTGACCAGTCTGGGCGACCTTGAATTCGTCGGGGCAAGGACGCGCAGCCGCGGCCGTCATGCCGATCTCGGCCTTGTTGATCCGCGCCATGGCGGTGAGGCCACGCGGATCACGGTGCGCGATTATGATGACGCCGTCATGGCGGACCTGTTTCTGGGCGCAGCCCGCGGCGAGAATGGTGTCTATCTGCGCGTACCTGACGAGGAGCAGACCTATGCGGCCGATGGCGCTCCGGCGATTGCCGAGGAAGCGTCGCGCTGGATGAGTCTCGATTTCCTGGCGCTGGGGGTCGACTCCCTTGCGCGCGTTCATGTGCAGCCAGAGCGCGGGCCTGCCTACCGGCTCGAGCGGCCGGGTATCAGTGTGCGCAATTTCGCGCTGCGCTTTCCGCCCGGCTGGCAGCCTGTCACCGATGGCGCCGGAAACGGCACGGGATCGGTTCTTGGTCGGGTTCGTTTCCGCGACGTGCGGGGGGCGACCTTTGGCGAGCCGCCTGTCGCCACCCATGCAGCCGAGACCTTTGGCGGTTTGCGGGTCGAGATTTCGGTGTTTGCGCTGGCCGGGGAGCGCTGGGCCACGATCCGTGCGATTGCCCTGACCGATGACGCGGAAGCCGAAGCGCTGGCGCTCAACAATGCGTCGGATGGGTGGGCCTTCCTGCTGAGCGATCTGACCGTTGAACGGCTGATCCGCCCGCTAGAGGATTTTGCCATTCGTACGCCTACCCGCGATCCGGTGGAGTCGGAAACGCCGCGATGAAGCTGAACCAGATCACCCTGCCCGTGTCCGACATTCCCCGGTCAAAGGCATTTTATGAGATGCTCGGCTTTGGCCTGCGCGTCTCATCCCCCCACTATTGCCGCTTTGTCGCGCCGGACGGGGACGCCACGCTGTCCATCCATGTCGAGACGGGTCCGATTGAGCCGGGTGCGGTGCTGTATCTGGAAGTCGATGACGTGGATGCTACCGTGGCGACGCTGGAGGCGCGCGGTCTTGTCTTCGAGACGGCACCGGTTGATCAAAGCTGGCTGTGGCGCGAGGCAGATTTTCGTGATCCGGACGGCCACCGCTGGAAAATCTACCACGCGGGCAAAAACCGGCTCGATCCGCCCTGGGCCGTCAGTTCCTAGTCGGCCGCCGCAAACGGCACCGGGTCCCGGGCAAATTGTGCGGCTCCATAGACGGGGCCACCATTAGGAGCCTGGACGATGACCACAGCGCTCGACCCTTCCGGCAGTGAGGCCCCGAAAAAGGCAACGCCGGAATCCCACTCGCCGAGGTTCAGCAGGGCCTGAACCGGATTGTAGAGCCGCATGTCGAGCCCGGCATTATTCCCGGAGGCAATCTCGACAACATGCCAGCCGGGCTGGAACACGACCAACCAGACATCAGCCGTATGATCCGAAGGCATCGCGCCGATGATGCGGATCCGATGATTGCCGTCGCCAAGCACTTCGGTCGTGACCTCGACGCTGGCCGGCATGGCCATGCGGCGGCGCTCCAGGGCTGACCGTATGGCATCGGTCTCCACACCGGACGCTTCTGCCGACCCGTCGATCACGAATTGCGGTGTATAGATGCGCGGGACGTCCAGGCTGTCGCGATAGACCTGTTGCCGCTCCACGAATTCGGGACGGGCATAGGTGTCTTCCCAGCCATAGAAATCCCAGTAGCTGACGCCATAGCCCAGGGCGATAACATCATCGCGCTGGTCGAGTTCGCCGAGATACTGATTGGCAGCCGGGCAAAGCGGGCAGCCCTGACTGGTGAACAGCTCGACAAGCACGGGACGGGGTGCCGGGGTCACAGGTTCGTGGGCCGGCCCCAGAGAGGCCGCCGCCAACCATGCCAAAGCTGAGAACCAGGAGAACATGACCCTAAATAAGCATGCCGCCTGCATCAGGCCAATCACGTCGCTGTGACGCGTGCAGAAATTATCCGGGCAGGGATGAACCTTTTCGGGTCTGCAACCGACTATAGTCCCAGATGATCAAGGATGTGGGGCGGTGAGCTATACCGATACAGACCGGGTTTATGACGAATTGCTCGTCATTTCCGTGCGCGCCGGGGATCGCCGGGCCGCCGAGCGGCTGGCCGCGCGCTGGCACCCGCGCCTGCTGCGCGCCGCGACGCGCATTCTCGGTCATGTCGAACAGGGGCAGGATGCCACGCAGGAGGCCTGGGCGGCGATTTCTGCTTCCTGGGTGCGGCTGGAAGACCCGCGCCGCTTTCCGGCCTGGGCCTATGCCATTTTGCACCGCAAATGCGTTGATGTTCAGCGCCGCCTGGTTCGTGACCGTGACGGTCATACGCAAATGACCCACATACCCGGCACCGTGCAGGGCGCGGGGCAGGCCGACCATACCGCGATCAATGCCGCCTTCCTGTCACTCACGCCGGATCACCGCGTGATCGCGGTGCTCTATTTCGCCGAAGGGCTCAGCCTGCTTGAAATCTCGCGTGCACTGACGGTCCCGGTCGGGACCGTCAAGTCGCGCCTGTTCAACGCCCGCCAGCAGCTCAAAACCATCCTTGAAAGGGAAAAGACATGACCCATGCCAACGATCCCATCCGACAGGCTCTCGATGAAGACGACGCCGCCTTTCTGAAGTCCCTGGATGATGAGCCGGGTCTGATGACCCAGTTTGCCGACAGTTTTCAGGGCGGCATGAAATTCTGGACCGTCTATGCGTTCGTGATGACCTTCGTCGTCTTCGGCCTCGCGATCTTTTGCACCTACCAGCTTTGGCAGGCGGATACGGGCCGGGAATACGCCCTGTGGGGGCTAGGAGCCTGGTTCTGCCTGAATGGCACCGGTCTTTTGAAGATGTGGATGTTCATGCGCATGAATCATCTCGCCGTCCTGCGCGAGATCAAGCGTCTGGAACTTCGCGTCCTGTGGCAGGAGGCGGTCTGATGACCGCCTCCCTCAGCAGGGATCAGGCCGCGGCGAGGTTTCGCAGCACGTAGTGCAGGATGCCGCCATTGCGGAAGTATTCCAGCTCGTTCTCGGTATCGATCCGCGCCATGGCCTTGACGGTTTCGCTGTGGCCGTCGGCAAAGGTGATCGTCACGTCCAGCATCTGGCGCGGCGTCATTTCCGACACACCGGTCACCGAGACGTGTTCGTCGCCGGTCAGTTCGAGGGTCTCGCGCGAGACGCCGTCTTCGAATTGCAGGGGCAAAACGCCCATGCCGATGAGGTTGGAGCGGTGAATGCGCTCGAAGCTTTCGGCGATAACCGCGCGGACGCCCAGCAGGCGGGTGCCCTTGGCTGCCCAGTCCCGTGACGAGCCGGTCCCGTATTCCTTGCCGCCAATGACGACGAGCTGTGCGCCTTCTTTCTGGTATGCCATGGAGGCGTCATAGATCGGTTCAACATCACCGGAGGGGAATTTCTTGGTGAAGCCGCCTTCAATGCCATCGAGCATCTGGTTCTTGATGCGGATATTGGCGAAGGTGCCGCGCATCATCACTTCATGATTGCCCCGGCGCGAGCCGTAGGAATTGAATTCGCGCGGCGGCACCTGGTGGTTTTGCAGATAGCTGCCCGCCGGGCTGTCGGCCTTGATCGCGCCGGCCGGGGAAATGTGGTCGGTGGTGATGGAATCGCCAAACAGGCCGAGGATCCGGGCACCGGCAATGTCCTGCGGCGCATCCGGTGTCATGCTCATGCCCTCGAAATAGGGCGGGTTCTGGACATAGGTGGAGGTTGAATCCCAGCCATAGGTCAGGCCACCTTCGACTTCGATTCCGGCCCACATCTCGTCGCCCTTGAACACGTCGGCATAGCGCGAAGCGAACATTTCCGGTGTGACGGCAGTGCGAACGGCCTCGGCGATTTCGGCGTTGGACGGCCAGATTTCCTTGAGGAAGACCGGCTCGTTCTCGTCATCAAACCCGATCGGGTCATTGTAGAGGTCGACATTCATCGACCCGGCAAGGGCATAGGCCACGACCAGCGGCGGCGAGGCGAGGTAGTTCGCCTTCACGTCCTGGCTGATCCGGCCTTCGAAATTGCGGTTTCCGGAAAGAACCGAGGTGGCCACCAGATCGCCGTCCTTGATGGCCTTGGAGATGGGCGCAGGGAGCGGCCCGGAATTGCCGATACAGGTTGTGCAGCCATAACCGACGAGGTTGAAGCCGAGCGCGTCGAGATCATCCTGAAGGCCGGCTTTGAGCAGATAGTCGGTGACGACCTGCGAGCCCGGTGCGAGTGAGGTTTTCACCCAGGGCTTGACCTTCAGGCCGCGGGCCAGTGCATTCCGGGCCAGAAGGCCGGCGCCCAGCATCACGTCCGGATTGGACGTGTTGGTGCAGGACGTAATGGCCGCGATGACGACATCGCCATGGCCGATGGAGTATTCGGTGTCATCGACCTTCACGCGGCGGTGGGCCTCGGACATCTTGTCGAACTCATTGGCCAGCGACAGGGCGAAGGCGTCGGCAGCGTCGGTCAGCGCTACGCGATCCTGCGGGCGTTTCGGTCCGGCCAGCGACGGAACGACCGTATTCATGTCGAGCTCAAGAATGTCGGTGAAGACCGGATCGCCCTCGTAGTCGGGGCGGAACATGCCTTGTGCCTTGGCATAGGCCTCGACCAGCTTGACGCGCTTGGCGTCGCGGCCGGTGGCGGTCAGGTAGTTCAGGGTCTCGTCATCGGTCGGGAAGAAGCCGCAGGTTGCGCCATATTCCGGGGCCATGTTGGCGATGGTGGCTTCGTCGGCGAGCGAGAGATGGTCCAGCCCGTCGCCAAAGAATTCGACAAACTTGCCAACGACGCCGCGCTTGCGCAGCATTTGCACGACGGTCAGCACCAGATCGGTCGCCGTCGCGCCTTCGGGCATTTCACCCATCAGCTTGAAGCCAATGACTTCGGGGATCAGCATGGAGACCGGCTGGCCCAGCATGGCGGCCTCGGCCTCGATACCGCCGACGCCCCAACCCAGAACCGAGAGGCCATTGACCATGGTGGTGTGGCTGTCGGTGCCGACCAACGTATCGGGATAGGCGATGGTTTCGCCATCTTCATCCTTGGTCCAGACCGTCTGGGCGAGATATTCGAGATTGACCTGGTGGCAGATGCCGGTGCCGGGCGGGACAACGCGGAAATTCTCGAATGCCTTGGCACCCCATTTGAGGAATTTGTAGCGCTCGCCATTGCGCTCGTATTCGCGCTCAACATTGGTCTTGAAGGACGCCTCCGTCCCGAAGGCATCGACCATGACCGAGTGGTCAATCACGAGATCGACGGGCGCGAGCGGATTGATCTTCTCCGCATCGCCACCAAGATTGACCATGGCGTCGCGCATTGCGGCCAGATCGACCACGGCCGGGACGCCGGTGAAATCCTGCATCAGGACGCGCGCCGGGCGGTAGGCGATCTCGTGGCTGGACGTCTTGTCCTGCAGCCAGGTCACCATGGCTTCGATATCGGCTTTGACAACCGTCTTGCCGTCTTCATGGCGCAGCAGGTTCTCCAGCAACACTTTCAGCGAGGCCGGTAGACGGGAAATCCCGGGCAGGCCGTTCTTTTCAGCTTCTTTCAGGTCGAAATAGACGTAGGAGTCGCCGTCAACATCGAGTGTGCGGCGGCATTTGAAGCTGTCGAGAGAAGCCATGTGCGAAAATGTCCCTTCTGGCGAGGCGGTGCGCGGCGTGGTGGCGGCTGCCCCTGATCAAATCATGGAATTAGCCGTCTTTTAGACCCGCCCGTGCTGCACTGCAATGGAGGGGGCGAAGCCTATTCATTGGTATAGAAGGTCGCCCCGCGATTGGGGCCCTTGATGAATTGACGCCAGAGATACAGCCAGACGCTGACAGGCGCATATTCGTCGACCTGAAAGGTCGCGCTGTCTGACAGGTCCGCCATTTGCCAGGCATTGTTCGAAAGCGCGTGCTTGAAGGCCGCGCGCTTCGCGGCGGACAGGATATGCCGGTCTGACCGCGCGGCGAAGCAGACATTGCAAAGATAGCCCCGAAAGTATTCCTCGCCCCCGCCAGGCTGGGTGGAAGAAACCGGCATGCGGAGGCCTGAAACGTGAATCACGGCAGAGTAGAAGGGCATTTTTGGTCCTATCAGACTCCGGCGTCGCGACTTGCCAATGGCTCGCGTGACAAATCAATCCCCTCAAAATCCGGCCCCGGCCCGGTCAGGAAATCCTTGAGGCCGGGCTTGGTGCCGGTCAGCCGGTCATAGGTCTCGCCAGAGAGGATCACGATACGCCCCTTGCCGTACCCGACACATTGCGGGCCGTCCTCAAGCGCCTTGCGCACCACGTCGCTGAAGTTGTTCCTGGCGTCGGCCTGTGACCACTGATTGATCATGTATCGCTCCGCCTATTCTGGGCTATTGCGGCATAATACCGGAGTTGAGCCAGATTTTAAGGTGGGTTTCGCTAAGCGCCCCCGCCCGAGCCTTGCGCATAGGACGTCACGGGCGTCACCGACGGCGCGAAGTCGGCCTGCGCGGTGTGCGTCGAGGAGCCGTGGCGGAACGCCCCGGTCCCGCTGGCCGTGGCCGTCGTGCGGTCCGTGATCGAGGCGGCGTAAGTCGTCTCGATCGTGCCGTTATTGCAAACATAGCCCATCTGCTTGCCGCCGAACGTGTACTAGGCCTCGTGCGGATCGCCCCCGGTCAGCGCGTCGATCTCGTCGCGCCGGACCGTCTGGCCGTTCATGTCGAAGGTGAAATGGACGTCGCGTTCACGCGCATCGTCGATGTGGGCGCGCAAGAGCTGCTCGCTCCCGCCGACATTCATGTAATAGTGGTTCGTCGTCGTGTCTTTGCTGACGCTCGTATTGTAGTCAAGGGTCGTATAGCCCGGTTCGCTTCCGGTGTCGTAGAAGAAGTCATGGCTCAGAAGCGAGTGGCGCTGAGCTTATGAACGCTCGACCGGGCCATCTTGAAATTCACGCCCCTCTGCCCACTCAAGATAAAGATTCCATTCATTCTCATTTAATTGACCTTCCAAATAACTGATTAGATCTGTTTTACAATGATATGCTCTAGAACTTTCAGGAACAAATCCAGATTTAACATGCAAAAGCAAATAATATAAATCATGTGAATATCCATGATCTTCTATCATGGATATAATTAGACAATATCGGTTCATCGAACTTGCAAAAATTGCAGCCGTTTCTCGACCTGATATTACCATGTCTAAATCAGCCCCTGCTGCTAGCAAGGTTTCGTAATTTTCCCAATTGTCTCGCTCTACTCCCATCCCAGAAGAAATGGCTTGCGTTAAGGCCGAGTGGTGCCGGGTTAGCTCAACCGCGTTGGGATTGCCGCCATGCTCCAGCAAGACACGCAGCAGGTCGCCATTGTCATAGGTTGCCGCGAACAAGACCGCCGTTTGACCTGAGGGCCGGTCAACCCGGTGATTGGGATCTGCGCCCAATTCAAGCAACGCCCGCATACCTGGTTCGGATTCACAGGTCAGCGCCCACAAAAGCGGCGTAAATCCGTCAAGGCCAGGCTCATCGATATTGACGCCGCTGGCCGCCAGTGCCCGCACGGCATCGCCATCGCCCCGGCAGGCCGCTTCCGCGACTGCGCGCAAATCCCCCGCGCCAAACACATCGGTTGAAGTCTTGTCGCCGACCGTGTGTTCAGTCATCCCGCAACTCATCAGTGCTCCGGCAAAAGCAACTATTGCTAGCGCGCTTCGTCCCATGACGATCTCGACGTTCATTGATCCCGAAAACAAAAATCCAGTGACGCAGGCATATAAGCCATACCATGCAGAGTCTTACGGTCAAAGACTGTGTGATCTGCGCAAGCCTTCGCTCATGCGCCTGTCATGGCCATGCTCGCGCCAACATCCCATTCGAGATGCCTTGACCCCACCCTCACACCGGGCGACACGCTTCCCCCGATGACCGAGACTGTCTTTCCGCCCGCGTCCCTGACGCTCGACGCCGTGACCGTGACACGCGGCGCGAAGACGCTGGTGCGCGATCTGTCGCTGGCGCTCGGTCCTGGCGCGGCCCTGTTGCTGACCGGGGCCAATGGCGCGGGCAAGACGACATTGCTGCGTGTGATGGCGGGGCTTTACGCGCCCGATTCCGGGACGGTTTCGATGACGCCGGAGGCGCACCGTGCTGCCGCCTGGCTGGGCCATGCCGACGGGCTGAAACCCGGCGAGAGCCCGCGCGAGAGCCTCGCCTTCCATCTCGCCCTGATCGGCGCAGACCCGTCCGGTGCGACACCGGCGCTGGCCGCGATGAAGCTCGACGCGCTGTGTGATCGCCCGGCGCAGCGCCTGTCGCGCGGCCAGAAGCGCCGCGCCGCGCTGGCGCGCGTCATCGCCTCGAACCGCCCCCTTTGGCTGCTGGATGAACCCGCCGGGCCGCTCGACAGTGATGGCCGGGCGCGTCTTGCCGACGCCGTTGCAGCACATCGTGCGCGCGGCGGGATCGTTGTGGCGGCCACGCACCAGACACTGGACTGGCCGGACGCGCGCTCGCTGGGGATCGGTGCATGAGCGCGCCGCTCGCCATATTCGTCCGCGAGGCCCGTCTCGCCTTTGCCGGAGGCGGCGGACCGGCCGGTCCGGCGGCCTATTTCCTGGCGGCGCTGACGCTGGCTCCGCTGGCGATTGGGCCATCCGGCGCAACGCTGGCCGTTGCCGGGCCGGGCGTCATCGCGTTTGCGGCTCTACTCGCCGTATTGCAGGGAGCGGACCGCCTGCATGGCGAGGATGTCAGCGATGGCACGCTGGATATCTATGCGCTGTCCGGAGTGACCCTGCCGCTCATCGCCTTTGCAAAGACGCTGGGCTGGGGGCTGGCAACGCTCTGGCCCTTGCCTGTGATCGGCTTTATCGGAGCGGTCAGTTACGGCCTGCCGGTTCCAGCGGCGCTGATGTTTACCGCAGCGCTTGCCGCCAGTATTCCGGGGCTGGCCTTTATCGCCAGTTTTGCCGGGGCCCTGGCGGCCGGCGTGAAGCGCGCCGGGCTGCTGATCGCGCTCATCGCGGCCCCCTTGATGATCCCGCTTCTGGTGTTTGCCGCCGCGGCGGGACGCGAGGCCTATGGCGGCGGTGAGGCGGCGCTCGCCAATCTGGCACTGACGGGCGCGGCGAGCCTTTTTGCAGCCGCGATATTCCCGTTCGCGATCGGTGCGGCGCTGAAAGCAAGGCTGGAATAGGATGCGCACCTGTTGGCCTGCGGCGCTCTGGCGCTTGCCCCGACGCGCGCTGGGCGCTAACCGCTAGAGCACGATGTTCAGCTATCTTGCCAATCCGGCGCGCTTTGATGGTTTCGCGCGCATTGCTGTCCCCATAGCGGGCTGGCTCGCGCTCGTCCTTGTCGGTGCGGGGCTTTGGCTTGGCCTGTTCAATTCACCGCCCGATTACCAGCAGGGCGAGACGATCCGCATCATGTATGTCCATGTGCCCGCCGCTTGGCTGGGCCTGTCGCTCTATCTGGCGATGGGCGCGGCGAGCTTTGTCTATTTTGTCTGGCGCCATCCGGTTGCCGATCTGGCCGCCGCCTCGATTGCCCCCATTGGCGCAGTGTTTGCCGCGCTGTGCCTGATCACAGGGGCGCTGTGGGGCAAACCGACATGGGGCGCGTGGTGGGTCTGGGATGCGCGCCTGACCTCGATGCTGATCCAGCTTTTGCTGTTTCTCGGCTACATGGCGCTACGCAGCGCGCTGGAGGATGAAAAGCAGGCCGCCAAATCGGCCGCCATTCTTGCCATGGCCGGGCTGATCAATCTGCCGATCGTAAAATTCTCCGTCGACTGGTGGGCGAGCCTGCACCAGGGCGCGAGCGTGCTGCGCATGGACGGGCCCAGCATCGATTCCAGCCAGCTGACACCGCTGCTCCTGATGGCCGCCGGTTTCACCGCGCTGGCGGCATGGATGGTACTCTATCGGATGCGCAGCCTGATCATTGAGCGGCGCGCCCGCGCGCTGCAGATGACGCGGGAGGCACGCGGATGAGTGAATTCCTTGCCATGGGCGGATACGCCGCCTTTGTCTGGCCCGCCTGGGGGCTGACGGCGCTGGGCGTAGCCGGTCTCATCGCCTTCGTGCTGGCCGAGCGCCGCGCTGCCATTGCGCGCCTGGCCCGTGAACAGGACGCGGGGGGGCGATGACCTGGCTGCGCGTTCTTCCCGCTGTCATCGTCGTGGTTCTGATCGGCATTTTTGCGATCCTGCTTCTGCGCGCCGAGCCGCCGCCTGAAGACATGCTGATCGGTCGCCCGGTGCCGCAGCTTGATCTCGCCGCGCTGGAGGGCCGCGATGGTTTCGACCCGGCAACACAAAGCGGTGCCTATCTGATCAATATCTGGGGAAGCTGGTGTCCGCCCTGCGTCGCAGAACATCCGGTCCTGATGGCGTTGCAGGCGGAAGGCGTCACGATCTACGGCATTGCGTGGCGTGACCCGGCGAACAGTGCGAACGCTTTTCTCGACGAGCGCGGCGATCCCTTTGCCGGCGTTCTCATGGACCCCAACGGGGTCGCGGTGATCGAGTTTGGCGCGACGGGCGCACCGGAAACCTTTGTCGTGGGCGCTGACGGGACGATTCGCGCGCGCTGGGCGGGTCCGCTGACCGCTGACGCGCTGGAGCAGGTGATCTATCCGGCGCTGGACGACCGCTAGTCTGCTTTTTTACTTTTGGTCTTGGCGGCTTTCTTCGCCGCCTTGCGGGCCTTTTTGGCCGCCTTTTTCTCGGCGTCCTTCAACTTTTTCTTGTCGGCCTTGGCCTTGGCCTCACTGTCTTCAATCGTCTGCGAAATCTTCTTCAGCGCCTTGAGGAAACCCGCACGCTTGCTTTTCGAGAGACTGTCCAGAATCGCCGTGTCGGCAGCCATCGCGCCTTCAAGTGCGGCTTCATAGGCCGTCCGGCCCTTGTCGGTCAGGCGAATGGACTTGGCGCGGGCATCGCCGCGCACGGTTTCACGCGTCAGGTAGTCATTGTCGGCCATGCGCTTGACCAATTCAGCCAGGGTCGACCGATCAATGCCCGTTGTCTTGACGAGCGCCGACTGGTTCAGACCTTCTGCGTCCGCAGTAGCGGCAAGGACCGCGAATTGGCGCTGGGTCAGCTTTTCGCCGTGCGGCATTGCACTGGCGAAACGCTCGGCGGCAAATTGCTGCGCCCGGTGCAGGAGCTGGCCGGGTGAGCGGGAGAGTTCAAATTCTTCAGCTTTCGCCATCGGGACGCTCCGCGCTGTCGGGTGTGCTGACCCGTCTATAGCCCGTTGATATGCCGATTCGATGACACAGGCTCCGCGTGCGGACCAGTTTTGTGCCTATTCAACGGTGGGTGCGGGATCGGCCGGCGTGTCGTCGCGCTGATGTTTCAGCACGATCGGCAGGTTGAGCAGCGCGAAGACCAGCGACAAGCCCATGACGACCAGCTTGAAATTGACCCAAACGGCTTCTGAAATCTCGAACCCCTCGATCCAGCGGGCGCTTTCGGCGACGGTGGAATCGGTAATGTGACGCCAGAGAAGTTCGTTGAGCAGGGCAAGGAACTGGAAGAACAGCGCCCAGCGGATGGCGAGGATGGTCCAGATCCGGTCCGGCAGGTCGAAGACCGTTCCGAGGAAGACTTTCCAGATATTCACGCCAAAGGCGAAACCCACCAGGACCAGGTAGGAGATAAACAGGTTGACGATGGTCGGCTTCATGAAAATGAAGATCGGATCCTGAAGCAGAATGCCGATTCCGCCCATGAAGGTGACGATCACCGCCGAGAACAGCAACATGAGCGGCCAGCGCTTCTGGACGGCGCGCGCATAGAAGAGCGCTGCCAGCATGGCGACGATGAAGACTCCGGTGGCCCAGTAGATCGCGTCATGGCCGACAAAGCGGCTGGCCCCGAAATAGGTCAGGATGAACAGGCCGACCGGGCCGACATCGGTGATGAGCTGGCTGCCCTGGGCGGCCGTTGACGGTTTCTCGGTCATGAAGGCGGTCTCCGATACGTGTCTCGTTATCCAACCTGAAGCAATACGAGCCCGGCGGCGAGACAGATTGCCAGTAGAAAGCGTTTTACGCCGAAGGATTCCTTCAGGACCAGTGCCGACAGGAGTGCGCCGAAGACAAAGCTGGTCTCGCGGATCGCCGCCATTTGCGCGACGGGTGCGTTGGCATAGGCGTAGAGCGCCAGCGTGTAGGTGCCGAGATTGAACAGCGCGCTCATTGCGCCGAGTTTCAGCATGGCCCGTCCGGCGGGCAGAATTTGGCGTCCGCGCCGGACCAGGGCCGTCACGGTTAGCGTGGTCGCGTTGAGCACGAAGAACCAGGCCGCATAGGTCAGCGGATCATCCAGCAGGCGCACGCCCGCCGCGTCATTGACCGAATAGCCCGCCGTCATCACGGCGCAGGCCAGCGCGAATCCAATCGCACTCATTTTGGGCGCGCCGCCCTTCTCCGGCCAGGCGAAGGCCAGAAGCGCGGCCGAGGCGATGCCGAGACCGAGAATGGCGATCAGCGGCAGGGTCTCGCGCAGGAACAGGAAAGCGACAATCGCGGCCAGGGCCGGGGCGGCCCCGCGCATCACCGGATAAACCAGATTCATCTCGCCGCGATCAAAGGCCGCGATCATCAGCATGTTGAACAGCCAGACCAGGAAGGCCCCGAAGAGCAGGAAATACCACACTTCCAGAGGCGGGATCGGGTTGAGGATCAGCACCGGGAGGAAAAGCAGGGCGGAAAGGGAGATGGACACCGCACGGAAGACCAGCTTGTCGTCCGCCTGCTTGGTAAAGAATGTCATCCCGGCATGCAGGATGGCCGAGCCCAGCATCGCCAGGGCTGCGAGGGCTTCGGCGTTCACCGTGCCTCTAGACCGGCCAGCGCCTGGGCAAAGCCACGCGCAGAGAAGGGCTGAAGGTCATCAATGCCTTCGCCGACACCGATGGCGTGGATGGGCAGTTTGAAGCGGTCCGCGACCTGAACCAGTGCGCCGCCCTTGGCGGTGCCATCCAGCTTGGTCATGATCACGCCGGTAATCCCGCCTGATGCCAGAAAAGCCTCGGCCTGGGAGACCGCATTGCCGCCGACCGTGCCGTCGAGCACGAGGATGGAGTGGTGCGGCGCTTGGGGTATGACCTTGGTGATGACGCGGATGATTTTCTTGAGTTCGTCCATCAATTCGGACTTGGTCTGCAGACGCCCGGCGGTGTCGACCAGGACCACGTCAAAACCTTCGCGCTGGGCGCGGCTGACGGCGTCATAGGCGAGGCCGGCGGAATCGGCCCCGATGGGACGCTTCTCGACCGGAGCCCCGGCGCGTTCCCCCCAGACGGAGACCTGTTCGACGGCGGCGGCACGGAATGTATCCCCCGCGACCAGCAGGACCTTCTTGCCCGACCGGGTCAGGTCGGCGGCGATCTTGCCCAGGGTCGTGGTCTTGCCCGATCCGTTGACGCCCACGAACAGGACGACATCCGGCCTGTTGGCGACGCCGAGTGTCAGCGGCGATTCCAGCGGGGTGAGGGTTTCGGCAATCGTGTCGGCGAGGGCCTGGCGGACCTCCTCGTCACCGACTTCCTTGTCAAAGCGGTCCTGCGCAAGCCGGGCTGTTACCCGCGCGGCTGCCGGACTGCCCAGATCGGCAGCGATCAAGACGTCTTCAAGCTCGTCGAGCGCGGCCTGATCGAGCTTGCGCTTGGTAAAGACCGCCGCGACATTTTCGGTCAGCTTTTCCGAGGACCGGCGCAGACCGGAGGTCAGACGCGAAAAGAAGCCCGGCTTTTTCTGTGTCTCATCGGTCATGCCGCCAAAGCTCCGGTCAGTGCCTTGCCGTCATGTCCGGTCATGCGCAGGGGCAGGATCGCTCCCTGGCGCGCCGGACTCTCGGCGTCAAAGTGAATGAGGGCAAAATTCGGCGCGCGGGCAATCCCCGGCTTTTCGACCAGTCCGTGCTGGACGCTGCCCAGCATGCCGTCCAGATGCCGATTGAGCGCCTCTTCGCCCTTGGCCCGCAGGCGCGCGGCGCGTTCCTTGGAAATGGCCCGTCCGGTCTGGGGCATGCGCGCTGCCGGCGTTCCGGGGCGCGGCGAATACGGAAATACGTGCAGATAGGCCAGACCGCATTCGTCAACGAGTTTGAGCGAGTTTTCAAACATGGCCTCGGTCTCGGTCGGAAAACCGGCAATCAGATCGGCCCCGAAGGCGATGCCGGGGCGTGCGGTCCGGAGCCTTTCGCACAGGGCGATGGCCTCATCGCGCAAATGGCGGCGCTTCATGCGTTTGAGGATCATGTCGTCACCGGCCTGGAGGGACAGGTGCAGATAGGGCGTTATGCGCGCGTCGCCGGTCACGAGCTCGAAGAGTTCGGGGTCGATCTCGATGGCGTCGATGGATGACAGGCGCAGGCGCGGCAGGTCCGGCACGGCCTTGAGGATCGCGCCGACGACACGGCCGAGCTTGGGCTGACCGGGCAGGTCCGCGCCCCAGGAGGTCAGGTCAACACCGGTCAGGACGATTTCCTGATGACCGCGATCCACGAGCTGGCGCACCTGGTCGACGACCTCTCCGGCCGGGACCGAGCGCGAATTGCCGCGGCCATAGGGGATGATGCAGAAGGTGCAGCGATGGTCACAGCCGGTCTGGACCTGAACGAAGGCACGCGCGCGGCCATCGAGACCGTCAACCAGATGGCCCGCGGTTTCGCGCACACTCATGATGTCATTGACGAGAACACGGGCTTCGCCATGGAGCAGGGCATCGGGCGCAAAGGTTTCGGCCTGCATCTTCTCCATATTACCGATGACGCGGGTCACTTCGGGCATTTCGGCGAACATGTCCGGATCGATCTGGGCCGCGCAGCCGGTGACGATCACCGGCACATCGGGGCGGTCGCGATGCGCGCGCCGGATGGACTGGCGGGCCTGACGGACGGCCTCGGTGGTGACCGCGCAGGTATTGATGATGACCGCGTCAGCCAGGCCAGCAGCCTGGGCATGATCGCGCATGACTTCGCTTTCCCAGGCATTCAGGCGGCATCCGAAGGTGCGGATGTCGAGCCCTGTGGCGGCATCGCCGGACGGGGCCGGGGCGGTGTGGGTATCAGACGTCGTCATGGAGCGGCGATAAGTGGCGGCGACAGGCGTAAACGTCAAGCGATGCGGGTGACGCCGCCCGTCACACGGTGTGGAGGGTTTCGGTCAGTTCGACCGGACCTTCGACCGTGACGTGGTTGTCAGCCCGCCATTCGACAGTGAGCTCGCCGCCATCGGCGATGATTGTCGCCCTGCGGCCGGAGAGCCCCTTGCGGCTGGCTGCGACCAGTGCCGCCGCGGCACCTGTGCCGCAGGCTTGTGTCAGTCCGACTCCGCGTTCCCACACGCGCAGGCGGAGGCGGTCCGGTGAGAGGATCTGGGCAAAGCCGACATTGGCGCGCTCGGGGAAGAGCGGATCATGCTCGACCCGGTGACCGATGGCGCGGGCCGGAACGGTTTCGGCATTTTCGACGAAAAAGACGCAATGCGGGTTGCCCATGGAGACCGCGCCCGGCGCATCGAGAGACCCCTTTCCGGTATCGATCGAGATGGGCAGGGACATCGTGTCGACGTCCCGGCTGAGCGGAATGTCCTGCCAGCCGGTTCGGGCCTCGCCCAGATCGACACAGACGCGCATCTCGCCCGCCGCAACGACGGCGAGCAGGCCGCCATCGGAGTCCAGCGTGACCGCGTCACCGCGACTTTCGCGCATGATCAGCCAGGCGACGCAGCGCGCCCCATTGCCGCAGGCCCCTGACGGACTGCCATCGGCATTGATGACCCGCATGAAGGCGTCCTGGTCTTCGCTGTCTTCGATGAGCAGAAGCTGGTCAAATGCGTAGCGGGCTGCCAGTTCGCGGGCGCGGGCGGCATCGATTCCGGCGAAATCCGGGTCTCCGCGCGCGTCGAGGACGAGAAAGGCATTGCCCGCGCCATTCATCAGATAGGCTGTCATCACCACGATCCTGTTGCTGCCGCCCCTTTGCGCCACAAGGCGGACGCGTTAGACAGTATGCAGATTTACCATTTTGGGGAGTTTTCACCATGACGTTTCACCGCCATTGGCTTGCCGCCGCTGCGATTTCGGTCCTGGCGACGGCCTGTTCGGGCCCGACTTCCGACGAGGACACGACACCAGACATGGATATGACTGCCGAAACGGCGACCAGCGACGACGCGCCTGCGACGCGCAATATTGTCGAGATTGATCCGGAGAATGACCCGCGCCTCTGGCTGGAAGAGGTCAATGGTGAGCGCGCCATCGAATGGGCGCGCGGCCAGAATGAGCGCACGTTCGAGCGCCTGCAGGGCGATCCGCGCTATCAGAATTTCTACGACGCGGCGCTGGAAATTTATCAAAGCGATGACCGCATCGCCTATGGCGGCTATCAGGGCGGCTTCATCTACAATTTCTGGCAGGATTCGACGAATACCCACGGCCTTTGGCGGCGGACCTCGCTGGACAGCTATCTGTCGGATGATCCCGACTGGGACGTGATCCTGGACCTGGATGCGCTGGCCGATGAAGAAGGTACCAACTGGGTGTGGCGCGGTGCCAATTGCCTGGGGCCGGACTATAACCGGTGCATCATCACCCTGTCCGATGGCGGACGCGATGCGGCCCATCGCCGTGAATTCGATATCGCCTCTCGCAGCTTTGTCGAGGACGGTTTCATCACGCCGGAAGCCAAGGGCGGCGTGACCTGGGTTGACGAAAATACCGTTCTCGTCGGGCTCGCCACTGGCGGCGAGGAATCCACCGAGTCGGGCTATCCGGTTGCCTCCTATCGCTGGGAGCGGGGTACACCGCTCGCCGATGCCACCGAAGTGTTGCGCGGGGATCAGACCGATGTCGGCCTGTTCGCCTTCCGCGTCGAAGACAATAGCGGCGCGGTCTACATGATGGCGTCGGAAGCCGATACGTTCTTTGAAACCACTTGGTGGGTGCTGCCCGAGGGTGGCGAGCCGATGATGCTGCCTATTCCGGCCAAGTCCTCCATCCAGGACTTTCATGACGGCCAGCTGATCATTTCGGTCGAGGAAGACTGGACGCCTGGCGACGAGACCTATCCGCAGGGCGCGCTCGTCTCCTTCGACATGGCCAGCTTCGTTGAGTCCGGCGAGATTGGTGAGATCGAGACCGTCCTGGTTCCCAGTGACCGCCAGTCCATCGGCGGTGTCGGAGCCACCCAGTCCGCCCTGCTCGTGCAGATCGACGAGAATGTTACCGGTCGGCTTGAAGCCTTTACCCGCGACGAAGACGGTCGCTGGGTGTCGGAGACGATCGCCACGCCGGAAAATCTCACCTTGGGCCTGACCGGGACCAGCGTGCACCACGATGTCGCCTTCCTCAATGTGGAAGGCTTCCTGACCCCGGATTCGCTTTATGTGGTGAATGTCGCCGAGCGCACGGTCGAGGTCGCCAAGTCAACGCCGGAGCGCTTCGACACGGACGGCCTCGTGGTCGAGCAGTTCGAGGCGGAAAGCCCGGACGGCACGATGGTGCCCTATTTCGTCGTGCGCCATGAAGACACGGTCATGGACGGGACGACGCCGACCCTGCTCTACGCCTATGGCGGGTTTCAGGTGACGATCAGCCCGTCCTATTCGGGCGTGCGCGGTCGGCTGTGGCTGGAAAATGGCGGGGCCTATGTCGTCGCAAATATCCGCGGCGGCGGCGAGTTCGGTCCGGCCTGGCACCAGGCCGGCCTGAAAATGGATCGCCAGCGCATCTATGACGACCTGATCGCCGTGGCCGAGGACATGATCGATACCGGGCTGACCAGCCCGCGTCATCTGGGTGTTTATGGCGGGTCGAATGGCGGCCTTCTGACCGGCGTGATGTATACCCAGCGCCCGGACCTGTGGAATGCCGTCGTTTCGGCGGTCCCGCTGCTCGACATGCTGCGCTTTGACCAGCTTCTGGCCGGTGCCAGCTGGGTCGGCGAATATGGCAGCCCGTCAGACCCGGACGAGGGTGGTTTCCTGCGCTCGATCTCGCCCTATCACAATGTCGATGCGGATGGTGAGTATCCGGAGATCTATCTCTACACCTCCACGGCGGATGATCGCGTGCATCCGGGCCATGCCCGCAAGATGGCGCATCTGCTGTCAGAAACCGGTCACCCCTATCTCTATTTCGAGAATCTCGAAGGGGGCCATTCGGCCGCCGCTGACCTGCCGGCGCTCGCCCAGCGCGACGCCATGCTCTACGTCTTCCTGTCGCAAAAGCTGATGGATGAAGACGCGCCTGCGGGGTCTGCGGAGTAATTTATGCTGGCACCTCCTTCCCCTTGATGGGGAGGGAAAATATACGATGCGTCATTCCCCGCCTTGTGCGGGGAATCGCTCTCTCTTGAACCTTGTCTGCCCCGGCCTTGTGCCGGGGCCTACTGGAATTGACGCGGAAAGCGCCATCTCCTGATCGAACCGGTGGGTCCCGGAACATCGTCCGGGACGGGTGTCCTGGTTTTCATCAAAAGGCCCGGTTTCCTGCGTAGACCGGGATTGAATCCCACAGGACATGGCTGTCCCGATCCAGGCAGGCTCCGGGGCATGACGCGCCTTTTGGAGTCGTGAGACGTCGCCTTACTTCAAAATCCCGCGGCTGCTGGCCGAGCGGGCGAGCCAGAAATACCCCAAGATGGACAGGAAGATCACGACCGAGAAGATCGCGCCAAATGCGCCCATCATCTCGAATGCGGCAGAGAAGCCATAGCTGTAGATCGCGGCGATCACGAAGCTGAACAGGCTGATGAGGAAGGCCACAGACGCCAGTTTCCGGCGCATCAATAGCAGAACGGCACCGATGAAGGAACCGAATACCGAAATCGCCCAGGTCGCGACATACCAGGCTGGAAATCCGTAATAATAGGCCAGCTGGTCCTCGGTGTACTCGGCCATATACCAGTCGAGCCGGTATTGCGTTGCGATATAGTCGAACGCCCCCATGCCGAACCATAGAAGCCCGATTACGGCCAGAATCCAGAACCAGATCGGCGTTTTCCTCGTTTCAACGGACATGATGCTCTCCCCTTTTCGGTCGGGGACGATACGTCAAAATCGCGCTCGATGGGAGAGACTTTTCAAAACCCTGTGGCCCAAAGCCCTGGACCCCCCGATCCCGTCAGAGGGTCTGTTGGTTTGTAGATGTGAGCCTTGGTCCCCCCGGCTCCGACCGGAGGGTCCAGATATTTGAATGTTCCGGCCGGACGCCGCTGAGGCGGCTTGGCCGGTTATTTTGGATGGGCCGCCGATATTGGACTTTGGATGCGCTACAAGTTCGGGATTGGTAGCGATATCGAAGACTGAGCAACCGCCCTCACCGAAAAATTTCTTTCCTCCACCGCTTGCGGGGGAGGGGGACCACGTAGTGGTGGAGGGGGG
>TARA_R110002073_G_scaffold147575_1_pt1 | contig 19679 bp, 19 predicted proteins | sample TARA_R110002073 | Tara Oceans TARA_R110002073 (sample SAMEA4397174) | marine metagenome | biome: Polar Biome; feature: [DCM] deep chlorophyll maximum layer (ENVO:01000326); material: water (ENVO:00002006), including particulate matter (ENVO:01000060) such as... | depth 40 m
AACCCTCGTATTTACAAGGGTTTTGCAATATTATGAATGCGCCTATTAATTAAAAATAATCCGAAAACTTACCCCAAAAGCCTTTACCGCCAATTTTAAATTCTTCTTCCAGCTCTTCAAGGGTTTTATTAGCGTCGTTTATTTTATTAAACATTTTTGCTCTAATTAGGTAAATAGAGGGGATGACAATAGCCATTACTGGGAGTAAATATAGTATTTGATTTTCATCAGTAAATTCTAAATCATCATTTAGTATTGTCATTATCTGATAAACATACAGGGCAATAGGCACCAATAATGCGTGGTACCACCAATGACGACAAGTGAAAACCCAAATAAACAATAATAGTAAAGGGACAAGTTTACCTGTTAAAGTCCAAGCCAACACAAATGCTGTTCCATAGTATTCAGCATCATATGTAAATAAAAAAGTGTCCCAAACTTGCGTTTTTGGAACACTTTCATATAAAGTAAATAAATAAGGAGTAAAAGCAATAATTGTTGCTATAATACTTCCTAGTATTAATTCTTTCTTACTTTTATCTTTGACCAGGTACTCTGATGTCCTTTTTGTCAATTTTCGTTGTGAATTGCTCATTTAAATCTAATAAATTAGTTGCTTGCGCAGTAAACAATACACCTCCAAAAATAGCGATAGCTATTAAATACTTTTTAGTTTTCATAATTTCAAGGGATTAAATTAATTAATTAATACTACAAAGATAAAATACATGCTATCTTAAAAGTGTTAATAAAATGTTAAAACCCTTTATTCATGGGACTTACGAGCTACGGAAAAACCGTAATATCGTGATTTTTGTTTGGGGTGTAAGTGCTATTTTTTAATAATATTTTTTTATTTTTTAGTTAATTTTTTTCAAAAACATCTAATTCTAGGGTTCTAGAACCGTCATTATTTATTTTTATGTAAGAAATATCTGCTTCAAATGGCAAAATTTCTGTTATCCTTTCTGGCCATTCTATAAAATTCCAATGCCCTGAATTAAAATAGTCTTCAATACCAATATCTAAGACTTCAGTTGCATCTTCTATCCTATAAAAATCAAAATGATACACCTTATCATTGGTGACCTCATATTCGTTTACTATTGAAAATGTAGGGCTAGAAGTTCCCTCTAAACCTCCTAGAGCTTTTACAAGCGCAGCAATAAGCGTGGTTTTACCAGCACCCATTGCGCCATAAAACAAGATGGTTTTATGTTTAGCGTTTGCGAGTAATTCTTTAGCCACAGTATCAATAGATTGTATGTCAAATACCTTTTTCAATTGCAAAATTTTATGCAATTATAATGCTAATATAATAAAAAAACAACAAAAAAGAGTATTTCATCGATGTTTTTTGCTTTTTATCTAAGTAAATAATAAATTTACTCACATCTATTGCACCCAATTTATTTCTCTTTTTAAGAGGTGAGAACTGTCAATTTAAGCATTTTAGGCGAGGTTATTAACGAGGATTTAGTACTGCAAATGGGATGATAACTTCTTCCAAAGACACGCCTCCATGTTGATAGGTGTTACGATAATAACTTACATAGTGATTGTAATTATTTGGATAAGCGAAAAATAAGTCTCCTTTTGCAAAAATAAAAGAACTACTCATGGAAAGGCTTGGTAAATGTATGTCTTTTGGGTTTGTAGCTGCATATACGTCTTTATTTTCATAGGTTAAACTTCGACCAGTTTTGTACCGTAAGTTTAAGCTTGTGTCCCTGTCGCCAATAACTTTCGAAGGACTTTTTACATTAATAGTACCATGATCTGTAGTAATTATTAATTTAAAACCCATTTGCTGAGCTTGCTGAATAATTTCCAACAGCGGAGAATTTTTAAACCAGCTTACGGTTAACGACCTATAAGCTTTATCGTTAGATGCTAGTTCTTTTACAACTTCCATTTCGGTTTTAGAGTGCGACAGCATATCTACAAAGTTGTAAACAACAACGGTTAAGTCGTTTTCTTTTTTAGATTTAAAATTCTCAACCAATTTTTTTCCAGATTTCAAATTTGTTATTTTTGTGTATTCACATTTTAAGTGACTTAATCCCAAACGTTTTAATTGGGCTTGTAGAAATTCGTTTTCAAACAGGTTCTTTCCACCTTCATCTGTATCATTTTTCCAGTAGTTAGGATGCAATCGTTCCATGTCACTTGGCATCAATCCAGAAAATATAGCATTTCTCGCATATTGCGTAGCTGTTGGTAATATGCTGTAATATGGTGATTCGTATTCCTTTTTATAATAGGTTTGAATTATTGGTTCAAAAGCTTTCCACTGGTCGTATCTTAAATTGTCTATTACAATAAATAGGGTAGGTTGCTCTTTGCTTAATTCTGGTACTACTCTTTCTCTAAAAAGATTATGTGACATGGTTGGTGCATTAGAAGAGCCAAACCAATTCGCATAATTTTTATCGATAAATTTCCCAAACTGTGAGTTGGCTTCATTTTTTTGCGATTCTAAAATTTCAAACATGGCAGGATCGTCAATGTTTTCGAGCTCCATTTCCCAGTAAATAAGTTTTTGGTATAAAGACGACCATTCATCAAAAGTATTGACCATAGATAAATCCATAGCAATTTTTCTAAATTCTTGTTGATAGTTTGATGTTGTCTTTTCAGACACTAATCGTGTGTGGTCTAAATTCTTTTTTAAGCTTAATAGTATTTGGTTTGGGTTGACAGGTTTTATTAAGTAATCGGCTATTTTACTACCAATGGCTTCTTCCATAATATACTCTTCTTCACTTTTGGTAATCATTACCACAGGAATGTTAGCACGCTTTTCTTTAATTTCAGCCAAGGTTTCCAAGCCTGTTAATCCAGGCATGTTTTCGTCTAAAAAAACGATGTCGAAATTTTGGTCATCTATAATCTCAATAGCTTCAGTACCGCTCTGGCAAGTAGTGACATTATAGTTTTTCTTTTCAAGGAATAATATGTGTGGCTTAAGTAAATCTATTTCATCATCTACCCAAAGGATGTTTATGTTGCTCATATAATTATATTTGTATAACTTTTAATTAAAACAAGTTTGAACACAAAGAACAAACTCAAGATATTTAACGACCCAATTTACGGATTTATTACTATTCCCAACGCTTTAATTTTCGATCTTATTGAGCATAAATATTTTCAGCGTTTAAGACGTATTACACAAATGGGCTTATCGTATTTGGTATATCCAGGAGCACATCACACACGGTTTCATCATGCGCTGGGAAGCATGCATTTAATGCAAAAAGCCATTAGGATACTTCGTTTTAAGGGAGTTACAATTTCTAATGACGAAGAAAACGCTTTATTAATTGCAATACTTTTGCATGATATTGGTCATGGCCCTTTTAGTCATGCCATGGAACATAGCATTGTTAATGGCATTTCTCATGAGGAAATTTCGGTGCTTTTTATGGAAAAATTGAATAAAGAATTTAACGGAAGTTTAACGCTTGCCATAAAAATATTTAAAGGCGATTACCATAGAAAATTTTTATATCAGCTAGTGTCAAGTCAATTAGATATGGATAGAGCCGATTATTTGAAACGCGATAGTTTTTATACAGGTGTTGCTGAAGGTAATGTAAATAGCGAACGATTAATTACGATGTTAAATGTAGTAGATGACGATTTAGTAATTGAAGAAAAAGGAATATATAGCATCGAAAAATTTTTAACAGCTCGTAGGCTCATGTACTGGCAAGTATATTTACATAAAACAGGTTTAGTTGCCGAACAATTGCTTATAAGAGTTTTAAAACGAGCAAACGAACTAACAAAATCTGGTATTAATTTAACTGCTAGTAAAGCCTTGTTGTACTTTTTAAATAATGATATTAATAAAGACTCTTTTACTGCTGAAAGTTTAGAGATCTTCTCTAAATTAGACGACTACGATATTGTTTCAGCGTTAAAAGAATGGATGAATCACGAAGATTTTGTACTCCGTAACTTAAGCGAAATGATTATTAATAGAGAGCTGCTAAGTATTAAAATAAAAAATAAGAAAATAAAAAATAATAGTTTAAGCAAGCATATCGATAATCTTAAGGATACTTACAATATTAGCTCAAATGAAGCAGCTTATTTTGTTTTTAAAGGCGAAATAGCCAATCAAGCTTACCAAAGAGGTTCTCAGCAAATTAGCATCCTATATAAAACTGGCAAAGTGGTTGAAGTAGCTAAGGCGTCAGACTATTTAAACTTAAAAGCATTAGCTAAACCAGTTACCAAGTATTATATATGCTATCCAAAGAGTAAACTTTAGTACATTTTTTATACTTTTGCGACAATGAAATTTACTGCATCACAAATAGCTGGAATCTTAGAAGGTGATATTGTTGGAAATCCTAACGTTGAAGTTTCTAAACTTGCAAAAATTGAGGAAGGTTCTATTGGAGCCTTAACTTTTTTAGCCAACCCAAAATATACACCGTTTATTTACGAAACAAAAGCTTCTGTAACAATTGTAAATAAAGATTTTGAACCTGAAACAGCAATTACTACTACCTTAATAAAGGTAGATGATGCTTATAAAGCGTTTTCAAAATTACTGGAGTATTACAACCAAGTAAAAATGAATAAGTTTGGAGTTGAAGAACCTAGTTTTATTTCAAATTCTGTAAAATATGGAGATGCCATTTATATAGGCGCTTTTACATATATAGGAGATAATGTGACCATTGGCGATAATGTTAAGATTTTTCCTGGAAGTTATATTGGTGATAATGTGTCCATAGGCAATAATGTTATTCTTTTTGCTGGAGCTAAAGTTTACTCTGAAACTGTTATCGGTAATCATTGTGTTATTAATTCAGGAGCAATTATTGGAGCCGACGGATTTGGGTTTACACCCAACGAAAAAGGAGAATACAATAAAGTACCACAAACCGGAAATGTGATACTAGAAGATTATGTAGATATTGGTGCCGCAACAACTATAGATAGAGCCACTTTAGGATCTACAGTTATAAGAAAAGGTGTAAAACTAGACAACCAAATACAAATAGCTCATAATGTAGAAATAGGTAAAAACACTGTAATAGCTGCACAAACAGGTATAGCAGGATCAACAAAAATTGGTGAAAATTGTCAAATTGGTGGTCAAGTAGGTATCGTAGGTCATATTACTATAGGCAACAATGTAAAAATCCAAGCACAATCTGGAATAACTAGAAATGTAAAAGATAATGAAGTATTGCAAGGCTCTCCTGCATTAACTTATGGCGATTATAATAAATCTTATGTGTATTTTAAAAATTTACCAAAAATTGTAAAAGGAATTAACGATCTAGAAAAAAAAATAAATGACAGTAATTAGTACAGAAATTAAGCAACGAACTATCTCCAAAGAAGTTTCGCTTACTGGAGTTGGTCTACATACTGGAAAAAATGTAACGTTAACCTTTAAACCAGCCGAGGCTAATAATGGTTACACATTTAAACGAATTGACTTAGAAGGAAATCCAGTAATAAAAGCAGATGCCACTTATGTAACTAACACACAAAGAGGAACTTGTTTAGAAAAAAATGGTGTAACCATTCAAACATGCGAGCATGTATTAGCCGCATTGGTTGGGTTGCAAATTGATAATGCAATTATTGAGCTTAATGCTTCTGAGCCTCCAATAATGGATGGCTCTTCAAAGTTTTTTGTAGAAGCACTGGAATCTGCCAAAACAGTCGAACAAGACGCATATATAGAAGAATATGTTGTAAAAGATGTAGTCTCATATATAGATGAGGAGTCTGGTAGTGAAATTACAGTGATTCCAGCACCTACTTACCAAGTAACTACTATGGTGGATTTTGGTACTAAAGTTCTTGGTACCCAAAATGCTACATTAACCGATATATCCAAGTTTAAAGATGATATTTCCGATTCTAGAACATTTAGTTTTTTACATGAAATAGAAATGTTGCTGGAAAATGGATTAATAAAAGGCGGCGACCTAAATAACGCCATTGTTTATGTCGATAAAGAATTATCTCCAGAAACCATGGAGAGGTTAAAAGTAGCCTTTAAGAAGGATAATATTTCAATTAAGCCAAATGGTATATTAGATAATCTAACGCTACATCATCCAAACGAAGCAGCACGACATAAATTACTGGACGTTATTGGCGATTTAGCCTTAGTTGGAACAAGAATTAAAGGAAAAGTGATAGCCAATAAACCTGGTCATTATGTAAATACACAATTTGCAAAAAAGCTTCAAAAAATTATTAAAAACGAACGTAGAAATTATGTTCCAGATGTCGATTTGTTTGCAACTCCTGTAAAGGACGTCAATCAAATAATGGAAATGCTTCCGCATCGTCCACCATTTTTATTGGTCGATAAAATATTAGAGTTATCGGATGTGCATGTTGTTGGTTTGAAAAATGTAACCATGAATGAACCTTTTTTTGTTGGTCATTTTCCAGGAGCTCCAGTAATGCCTGGAGTTTTACAAATAGAAGCAATGGCGCAAACAGGCGGAATTTTAGTATTAAGTACTGTTCCAGATCCTGAAAACTATTTAACCTATTTACTAAAAATTGATAAGGTACGTTACAAACATCAAGTTGTTCCTGGAGATACACTAGTCTTTAAATTAGATTTAATGCAACCAATTCGAAGAGGAATTTGTCAAATGCAAGGAAGAGCTTATGCCAATGGTAAACTTGTTTCCGAAGCCGAAATTATGGCTCAAATAATAAAAGTAAAATAAAACTTAAAAAATGAATCAACCACTTGCTTACGTTCATCCTGGAGCCAAAATAGCCAAGAATGTTGTAATAGAACCCTTTACTACCATCCACAACAATGTTATTATTGGAGAAGGCACTTGGATTGGATCCAACGTAACCATCATGGAAGGTGCTCGAATTGGGAAAAACTGTAGTATTTTTCCAGGAGCAGTAATCTCTGCAGTTCCACAAGACCTTAAATATAACGATGAAGATACCACTGTAGAAATTGGTGACAATGTAACTATTAGAGAATGTGTCACAATAAATAGAGGTACTGCCGATAAAATGAAAACCGTTATTGGTAACAATTGCCTCATAATGGCATATTGCCATATTGCTCACGATTGTTTTGTTGGCAATAATTGTATTTTCTCAAATAATAGCACTTTAGCTGGTCACATAAACGTTGGTGACTATGTGGTTTTAGCAGGAATGACAGCTGTTCATCAGTTTTGCTCCATTGGTAATCATGCTTTTGTTACTGGTGGTTCGTTAGTTAGAAAAGATGTACCTCCTTTTGTAAAAGCAGCACGAGAACCTCTATCCTATGTAGGGATAAATTCGGTAGGATTACGCCGTAGAGGATTTTCAGCAGATAAAATAAGGGAAATTCAAAATATATACCGCATACTTTACCAACGAAACTACAATAATACACAAGCTTCAGAAATTATTGAAGCCGAAATGGAGGCAACTCCCGAACGTGATGAAATCCTTCAGTTTATAAAAAATTCTCATCGAGGAATTATGAAAGGATATTTTAAATCAAATTGATTCTAGAAATAGAAAATATATAATAAAAAGAACATAGATTCAATTGTTGAGAATTAGTTAAAAATTAAGTAAAACTACTCAACAACTAAACGATTCAACAACTAAACAATATTATGGCAAGTACTTCCGACATTAGAAATGGGTTATGCATTAGATATAATCACGATATATTTAAAATCATCGAGTTTTTACATGTAAAACCTGGTAAAGGACCAGCTTTTGTACGTACAAAACTAAAAAGTGTGACTACTGGAAAAGTTATTGATAATACATTTTCTGCAGGACATAAAATAGAAGATGTTCGTGTAGAAACTCATAAGTTTCAATACCTATATAACGATGGAGAGTTTTATCATTTTATGAATGAATCAGATTATACTCAAATTAGATTACTTGAAGCAGCTATTGATAGAACAGACTTATTAAAAGAAGGCGAAATAGTTACCATACTTATAAATACAGAGGATAATATGCCGTTATCTGTTGAAATGCCAGCGAGTGTAATATTACAAGTTACCGCTACCGAACCAGGTGTAAAAGGAAACACTGCTACAAATGCCACAAAACCTGCCACTGTTGAAACTGGAGCTACTGTTAACGTACCATTGTTTATTAACGAAGGTGATAAAATTAAAATTGAAACCGATAAAGGAACTTACAAAGAACGTATTAAAGAATAAATCAGTTGCAGTACTTAGTATTCAGTAAGTAGTCTATGCTTTAATACTGAAAACTGAAGATTGAATATATGAAATTTCCAAAAGAATATAAGTTAAAAGAAATTGCATCAATTATTGATTGTAATTATATAGGTGCCGATGATTTCCCTGTTTTAGGAATGAATGAAATTCACGTAGTGACATCTGGAGATATTGTTTTTGTAGATCACCCAAAATATTACGATAAGGCATTACAATCTGCCGCAACAATTATTCTTATAAACAAAGACGTACCATGTCCAGAAGGGAAAGCACTTTTAATTTCAAATGATCCATTTAGAGATTTTAACAAGCTAACTAAGCATTTTAAGCCATTTAAATCATCAAATATTTCCATTGCAAAAAGCGCAGTAATTGGGAAAAATACAATCATTCAACCCAATTGTTTTATAGGTAACAATGTAGTTATCGGTAATAATTGCACTATACATTCTAATGTTAGTATTTATGATGGTACTATTATTGGAAACAACGTAATAATTCATGCAAATACCGTTTTAGGCTCTAGTGCTTTTTATTATAAAAACAGACCAGACGGATTTGATCAATTAATTTCTGGAGGTCGTGTTGTTATTGAAAACGATGTCGATTTAGGAGCATCATGCACTATTGATAGAGGCGTTACAGGAGATACAACAATAAAACAAGGAACAAAAATTGATAATCTAGTGCAAATAGGCCATGATACTATCATTGGAAAAAAATGTTTAATTGCTTCACAAGTTGGCATCGCAGGTTGTACAATTATAGAAGATGAAGTCACCATTTGGGGACAAGTGGGTGTTACAAGTGGTGTAACGGTTGGCAAAAAAGCTGTACTGTCTGCTAAAGCTGGAGTTAGCAAATCCTTAGAAGGAGGGAAGCACTATTTTGGAGTTCCAGCAGAAGATTTTAGGTCTAAATACAAAGAAATTGCCTCCATCAAGAAAATCCCTGAGATTCTCAAAAAACTAAAAGATAAAAAAGTTTAGCATGATTCCCTCATTGTTAAAATTAAAGCCTAAAACACTTTAAAATATAGTTTCAAAAAATTACTTTTGCCACGTCGTAATTAAATTAATAAACAAAAACACAAATGAGCGTTTTAGTAAATAAAGATTCAAAAATTATTGTTCAAGGATTTACAGGAAGTGAAGGAACTTTTCATGCTTCGCAAATGATTGAATATGGAACCAATGTCGTTGGAGGTGTAACACCTGGAAAAGGTGGCCAAACACATTTGGACAAACCTGTTTTTAATACTGTTGAAGATGCGGTAAAAGAAGTTCACGCAGATACGACAATCATTTTTGTTCCACCAGCTTTTGCGGCCGATGCCATAATGGAAGCAGCAGATGCAGGGATTAAAGTCATTATTACTATTACAGAAGGTATTCCTGTGGCAGATATGATAAAAGCATCAAATTATATTAAAGACAGAAATTGTCGCTTAATTGGCCCAAATTGTCCTGGTGTAATAACTCCTGGTGAGGCTAAAGTTGGTATTATGCCTGGTTTTGTCTTTAAAAAAGGTAATGTAGGTATTGTTTCTAAATCTGGTACGTTAACCTATGAAGCTGCAGATCAAGTGGTAAAACAAGGATTGGGAATAACAACCGCTATTGGTATTGGCGGAGATCCAATTATTGGAACCACAACTAAAGAAGCTGTGGAAATGCTCATTAATGATCCTGAAACTAATTGTGTGGTTATGATTGGTGAAATTGGAGGACAGTTAGAAGGTGATGCTGCACAATGGTATAAAGAAAGTGGTAGTAAAAAGCCGGTTGTTGGTTTTATTGCTGGCGAAACAGCACCTGCTGGACGTACTATGGGACATGCTGGAGCTATAGTAGGTGGAAGTGATGATACTGCCCAAGCAAAAAAACGCATTATGAGAGACTGCGGAATTCATGTAGTAGATTCTCCTGCCGAAATTGGTAAAAAAGTAGCCGAAGTAATGGCTTAAAAAGTATATTAGAACAACTAAGTTCTGTTAAAAGAGGCTGTCTAAAAAGTGTCATTCTGAAATAAAAATAAAGAATCTCTTAAAAATTAAAATGTTGATTTATAGATTATTGAGATTTTTCGACTAAGCTTAAAATGACAATAAAAGCACTTTTTAGACAACCTCTTTTTTATTTGGTACAACTTGTAATTACTATATTTGAATAACTATAACCATTAATTAAACTATGAAATTATTAGAAGGTAAAACGGCAATTATCACTGGTGCAAGTAGAGGAATAGGAAAAGGAATTGCCCAAGTATTTGCAGAACAAGGTGCAAATGTAGCATTTACATATAGCTCATCTGTTGAAGCTGCTAAAGAATTAGAAAAAAAGTTAAACACTTTAGGTGTTAAAGCAAAAGGCTACCAAAGTAATGCTGCTAGTTTTACTGAAGCACAAGAATTGGCTGATAGTGTACTTAAAGAGTTTGGAAGCATTGATGTTTTGGTTAACAATGCAGGCATCACAAAAGATAATTTATTAATGAGAATGGGAGAGGAGGACTTTGATAAAGTAATAGAAGTCAACCTTAAATCGGTGTTCAATATGACCAAAGCTGTACAGCGTACTATGCTTAAACAGCGTAAAGGCTCAATTATTAACATGAGTTCTGTAGTTGGAGTAAAAGGAAATGCTGGACAAACTAACTATGCTGCTTCAAAAGCAGGAATTATAGGTTTTTCTAAATCGGTTGCTTTAGAGTTGGGGTCAAGAAATATTAGAAGCAATGTGATCGCTCCTGGTTTTATTGAAACCGAAATGACAGCAAAACTAGATGAAGAAACCGTAAAAGGTTGGCGTGCTGCAATCCCATTAAAACGTGGTGGAACTCCTGAAGATATTGCAAATGCATGTGTGTTTTTGGCAAGTGATTTATCTGCTTATATAACAGGACAAACATTAAATGTAGATGGCGGGATGTTAACTTAATTATTAAACAAAGATATTGCAAGTAGAAACATTATTATATATAATAATTGCTGGTATTACAGCGCTTTTATTAGCGCTGTTTCAGTATATATATAAGTCTAAAAAGAGAAAGCTAAATCCAATATTTTCATTTTTTAGGTTTATTACAATATTTAGCATCCTATTATTAATAATCAATCCAAAGTTTGAAAAAGTTACGCTATTTAATGAAAAACCAAATCTTGTAGTAGTTGTAGATGATTCCGAATCTATTAAGCACCTAGAGCAGGACCAAAATGTCAAGCAGCTTATATCCTCTATAAAAAACAACACAGAATTAAGCGATAAATTCAACCTTAATTTCTATAGTTTTGGTGCCGAATTTAAAACATTAGACTCATTAAAGTTTAATCAATCACAAACTAATTACACCTCTGTATTTAGTAATTTACACCAAATTTATAAAGAGTCTAACTCACCAACACTATTAATTACAGATGGCAACCAGACTTTTGGTAAAGATTTTGAGTTTTCATCAAGAGAATACAAACAGCCCATTTTTCCTGTTATCTTAGGAGATACTATAACGTATTCCGATTTAAAAATCCAACAACTTAATGTAAATAAATATGCCTATTTAAAAAATAAATTTCCAGTTGAAGTCATCGCTGTATATAATGGAAATACAACTGTAAATTCGCAATTCACAATTAAACAAAACAATGCAACGGTTTATTCAACCAATTTGCAGTTTTCAAAAAACAAGAACTCACACACATTAAATATTACATTACCTTCAAATAAAGTGGGTATAAATAGTTATGCGGCATCATTATCTCCTTTGTCAACCGAGAAAAATATTACCAATAACTCAAAACCATTCGCTTTAGAAGTTATTGACCAAAAAACCAATGTAGCAATTGTAAGCTCAATAACACACCCAGATGTTGGTGCATTGAAAAAATCTATTGGGAGCAATGAACAGCGAAGTGTATTTATTGTGACACCAGCAGGCTATATAAATCAAAAAGACAACTTTCAAATGGTTATTTTGTACCAACCAAATAGTACATTCAAACCAGTTTTTGAGTCTTTAGATGCCGATGGAAAAAATCGATTTGTAATTACTGGAATTAATACCGATTGGAATTTCTTAAACACAATTCAAGATATTTTTAAGCAAAACATTACAAATCAACAAGAAAGTTTTCAAGCTGGTTATAATGAAAATTTTGCAACGTTTTTAGTAGGTAACTTGAACTTTAATAATTTGCCTCCCGTAGAATCTGAATTCGGTAGTGTAACGTTTACTATTCCAACAGAAACAGTACTTTTCAAGAAAGTTAATAATGCTATAATTGATGAGCCTTTAATGGTCACTTATGAAAACGCAGAACAAAGAGGTGTTATATTATTTGGCGAAGGTCTCTGGAGATGGCGTTCACAAAACTATTTAGATACAAATTCGTTTAACCAATTTGATGATTTTATTGGTAAAGTAATACAATACGTAGCTTCTAATAAGCGTAGAAATAGACTTAACGTAAATTATGAATCGTTTTATAATGGAAATGATAATATAAAAATTACGGCACAGTTTTTTAATAAAAATTATGAGTTTGATGCTTCTGCAAATTTGGAAATCGTAATTAAAAATAAAGAATCGAATGAAACTACAGTAGTTCCATTTATTTTGCAGCAAAATAATTATGAATTAAATTTAGATAATCTTACTCCAGGCGATTATGACTTTAATGTAAGAGTCAACAATGGAGAAGTGGCCTTTTCAGGGAATACAAAAATATTGGATTACAATGTCGAACAACAGTTTTTAAATGCCAATGTCTCTAAGCTAGAGCGTATAGCAAATATTAGTGAAGGCTCTAGCTATTTTATTGCCAACACCTCTTCAATGATAAACGATTTAATTAACGACTCAAGATTTGTAACTGTTCAAAAAAGCAATAAAAATGTTGTACCTTTGATAGACTTTAAATACCTCTTGGCACTTATTATTTTAAGTCTGAGTATAGAATGGTTTTTAAGAAAATATAACGGACTAATTTAATAACATTAAAAAAAATAAAAATGGAAAAATTACCAAAAATTGGACTACCAATTATTATCGGACTTATTGTCCTTATTATCCTCTTTGCTAAATCAGCTGTAACAATTGAATCAGGAGAGGCAGGAGTGCTTTTTAAAACCTTTGGAGATGGTGTTGTAACTAATGAACCGCCAATGGGAGAAGGATTTCATATTGTTGCACCTTGGAACAAAGTTTTTGTTTATGAAGTGCGTCAACAAGAGCTTTTTGAAAAAATGAAAGTGTTGTCTTCAAACGGATTAGAAATTCAAATAGATGCTTCGGCATGGTATCAACCTGTTTATAATGAATTAGGTAATTTGCATCAAACACTTGGTCAAGGTTATTTACAACGTGTTATTCAACCAGCCATTCGATCAGCAGCAAGAAGTGTTATTGGACGTTATACACCAGACGATTTGTATTCAACTAAACGTGATGCTATTCAAGTTGAAATTTTTGAAGAAACCAAGAAAATACTTGATAAACAATATGTGCAATTAAATGAGGTGTTAGTAAGAGATGTCACTTTACCTCCAACAATTAAAGATGCCATTGAGCGTAAATTAAAACAAGAACAAGAATCTTTAGAATATGAGTTTAGATTAGTAACTGCTGCAAAAGAAGCAGAAAAAGTAATTATTGAAGCACAAGGTAAAGCAGATGCAAACCGAATTTTAAGTGCATCACTAACCGATAAAATTCTTCAAGATAAAGGTATTGAAGCAACTATTAAGTTGGCCGAATCACCTAACAGTAAGGTGATTGTTATTGGCTCAGGAGATTCTGGAATGCCTATAATTTTGGGAAATAATTAAAAAATGTTTGCAAAGATTTGGAATTGTAATTTTTAATTGACAATCTTTGTATAGACAAAAAAGCAAAATGAATTTTATTCAATTACATCATCATCATTTTCATACTAGCACTCAAGCGAGCTGAAAATGTATTGAATAAAACCAAGATATTTTAAAACCGTTTGAGTAAATCAAACGGTTTTTTTTATTCCTGTTAAGCAGGAATCTTACCTAAAGATTTACTCAAACACAAAAAACAAAAAAGTGAGTAAATTAAAAATTGCAGTTCAAAAATCAGGAAGGCTGAACGAAGACTCAATGAGGCTTCTTAAAGATATTGGTATTTCTATCGATAATGGAAAAGACCAACTAAAGGCCTCAGCTAATAACTTCCCACTAGATGTCTTTTACTTGCGTAATGGCGATATTCCGCAATATCTAAGAGATGGTGTTGTAGATGTAGCTATTATAGGTGAAAATGTGTTGATTGAAAAAGGTAATGATATTCAATTTATTGAAAAGCTTGGTTTTTCAAAATGTCGTGTAAGCATCGCTGTTCCAAAGTATGCTGAGTATTCTAGTATTAAGAATTTAGAAGGTAAGCGTATTGCTACCTCGTATCCAAATACAGTCAATCAATTCCTAAAAAGAAATAATGTAAAAGCAGATATACATATCATTAATGGTTCTGTTGAAATTGCTCCAAACATTGGACTTGCCGATGCTATAGTAGATATTGTTTCAAGTGGTAGCACGCTTTTTAAAAATAACCTGAAAGAGGATGAGGTAATATTGAAATCTGAAGCAGTTTTAGCTGTGTCTCCTTTAATTTCTTCTGAAAATCAAGACATATTGAATAAGATTCAGTTTAGAATTCAATCTGTTTTAAAAGGAAGAAACTCAAAATATGTACTACTTAATGCGCCAAACGATAAACTAGATGATATTATTAAAGTGTTACCTGGAATGAAAAGCCCAACCGTACTACCATTGGCTGAAGAAGGATGGAGTTCAGTGCACACTGTCATAAATAAAAATCAATTCTGGGAAATTATTGACGAATTAAAATTAAAAGGAGCTCAAGGTATTTTAGTGTGCCCAATCGAAAAAATGGTGATATAGATATGAAAATAATAGAAAATCCTAAAAGAGAAGATTGGTCAACTTTATTAGATAGACCAACACAATCTGTTGAAGACATAGAAGACACTGTCAACCAGATATTTAAAGATGTACAACTGAATGGCGATTTTGCAATTTCAAAATATACTTCAATTTTTGATGGCGTTGAATTAGATGATATCACAGTTTCAGAAGATGAAATAAAAGAAGCTTCGAAAAATATTTCAAACGAATTAAAGGAAGCTATATTAACTGCAAAACAAAATATTGAAACGTTTCATAAGGCACAAAAAACATCTAAAGTAGAAATTGAAACAGCAAGAGGTGTTTTATGCTGGCAAGAAAAAAGACCTATCGAAAAAATTGGTCTTTATATTCCTGGAGGAACTGCACCTTTATTTTCAACCGTTTTGATGCTTGCCATTCCAGCTCAAATTGCTGGATGTAAAGACATTGTATTATGCTCGCCACCAAATAAAGAGGGAACAATTGCCAATGAAATTTTATTTGCTGCTCAACTTTGTGGTTGCACAAAAATTATTAAGGTTGGTGGTATTCAAGCCATTGCAGGACTGGCTTTTGGAACAAATATTATACCTAAAGTGTGTAAAATATTCGGTCCAGGAAATCAGTTTGTAACGGTTGCAAAACAGTTGTCAACCAAATACGGAATAGCAATTGATATGCCAGCTGGACCAAGTGAATTATTAGTTGTTGCAGATGATTCTGCTAATGCGTCTTATGTAGCTTCAGATTTATTAAGCCAAGCTGAACATGGTACAGATAGTCAAGTAATTTTGGTTTCAGATTCTAAAGCGTTAATTGAAAACATTACAAGTGAAATACAAAAACAGGTCTTAGACTTGCCAAGAAAAAATATTGCTCAAAAAGTACTGCAAAATTCAAAAGCCTTTTTAATTGAAAATGTCAATGAAGCTTTAGAATTAATTAATGAATATGGTCCGGAACACTTGATAGTTTCTACCAAAAACAATTCATTTTTTGTAGATAGTATTATAAATGCTGGTTCGGTATTTATTGGAGATTATACACCAGAAAGTGCTGGTGATTATGCGTCAGGAACCAATCATACCTTGCCAACTAATGGTTTTGCTAAAGCTTATTCAGGCGTTAATTTAGATAGTTTTACAAAGAGCATAACATTTCAAAAAATATCGAAAAAGGGCTTGATGAAAATTGGTAAAACAATTGAGTTAATGGCAGAAGCCGAAGGTTTACAAGCTCATAAAAACGCGGTTTCAATTAGATTAAAAGACCTAGTTCCTGAGAAGGCAGGAATCTCTAACTAGAAAAGCAACAAATAATGGAAAATCAATTATTCAATGTAAACAATCTCATTAGAGAAAACGTCAAAATACTTAAACCGTATTCTTCAGCGCGCGATGAATATAAAGAAATGTCACCAAACATGATCTTTCTAGATGCCAATGAAAATCCATTCAACAATGGTGTTAATCGTTATCCAGACCCTCAACAGCTAAGTGTGAAGGATGTTTTAGCACAGCAAAAAGGAGTTTTAAAAGAAAATATACTTCTTGGAAATGGTAGTGATGAAGTTTTAGATTTAATTTTTAGAGCATTTTGTGAACCTAAAAAGGATTCTATTATCACCTTACCACCAACCTATGGTATGTATGGTGTTTTGGCTAATATCAATGATATTAAAAATATTGAAATTGAATTAGAAGATGACTTTCAACCTAATGTTGATGATATTTTGAGAGCTGCTCATACACATACTAAACTATTGTTTTTATGCTCTCCAAATAATCCAACAGGTAATAGTTTTGATGCACAAAGCATAGAAAATTTAATAAAATGGTTTGGTGGTATTGTAGTTATTGATGAGGCTTATATTAATTTTTCAGAGCAAAAAAGTTGGTTAAACAAACTTGACGAATTTCCAAATCTAATTGTCACACAAACATTATCGAAAGCCTATGGAATGGCTGGCATTAGGCTTGGAGTTTGTTATGCTTCAAAGGATATTATATCGGTTTTAAATAAAATAAAACCGCCTTATAATATTAATGATTTAACTCAACAAAAAGCCATTGAGCGATTATCTAAACCTAAAGAAATTCAACAAGAAATTAAAACTATTATAAAACAGCGCCATTGGCTTTATTCAATGCTTGAAACTATTTCGTTTGTTGAAACCGTCTATCCATCAAATGCTAATTTTGTATTGGTAAAAGTTGATGATGCAACAAAAAGATACACTGAGTTAATAAATAATGGAATAGTCGTTAGAAATAGAACCAATCAACCCCTTTGCGAAAACTGCTTACGTTTAACAGTAGGTACAGAGGCTGAGAATATTAAATTAATAACAACGCTTAAAGAACTATCATGAAAAAAGTATTATTTATAGATAGAGATGGCACACTCATTAAAGAACCAGCAGACGAGCAAATTGATGCTTTTGATAAACTCATTTTTTACCCAAAAGTGTTTCAATACATGAGTAAAATTTGCAAAGAATTGGATTTTGAAATCGTTATGATTACCAATCAAGATGGCTTAGGTACTGAAGTATTCCCTGAAGATACATTTTGGCCAGTTCATAATTTTGTTTTAGAAACTTTTAAAAGTGAAGGTGTAATATTTGAAGAACAATTCATTGATAGAACTTTTGCAAAAGGCAATGCGCCTACACGTAAACCAAGTACAGGTTTACTAACTAAATATTTTTCTGAGAATTATGATTTAAAAAATTCATTTGTCATTGGAGACCGTTTAACAGATATAGAATTGGCAAAAAATCTTAACGCAAAAGGAATTTTCATTAACGACAACACCAATCTTGGTTCAAATGAAATTACAGTGAAGCGTGAAGATTTGGATAGTTTTATTGCTCTTGAAACCAATGATTGGGAAGAAATTCACAAGTTTTTAAAAGCTAAAGAGCGAACAGGAAGCATTACCAGAAATACCAACGAGACCAAAATTGATATGTCATTAAACTTAGATGGTACTGGACAAAGCAATATTGATACAGGATTAACTTTTTTTGACCATATGTTAGACCAAATTGCGCGCCATGGACAAATGGATTTAGATATAAAAGTTAATGGCGACTTAGAAGTTGACGAACATCACACCATTGAAGATACTGCCATTGCCTTAGGTGAATTGTTTAATAAGGTTTTGGGAAACAAACTTGGTATTGAACGCTACGGATTTTGTTTGCCAATGGACGATTGTTTAGCACAAGTCGCCATTGACTTTGGAGGTAGAAACTGGCTCGTTTGGGAGGCCAATTTTAAACGTGAAATGATTGGTAAAATGCCAACAGAAATGTTTATGCATTTCTTCAAGTCTTTCACAGATGGAGCTAAATGCAATTTGAATATAAAGGCCGAAGGCTCAAACGAACATCATAAAATTGAAGCCATATTTAAAGCCTTTGCAAAAGCTATTAAAATGGCTGTGAAACGAGATTTAGAAAAAATGATTTTACCATCAACAAAAGGGATGCTATAAAACTAACCAAACCTTCCCAAAGGGAAGGGATGATTTTACAAACAAAACTATACTATTAAATAAAATTATGAGCGAGCAAAGTAAGAGTAAGATACTCTCCTCCTCAGGAGGAGCTGGAGAAGGCTTGGTAATTATTGATTATGGAGCAGGAAATATTAAAAGCATTCAGTTTGCTTTTAAACGCCTTGGGTATGATGCGATACTTTCCAGTGATGCACAAACCATAATAGGTGCTGATAAAGTGATTTTCCCTGGAGTAGGCGAAGCAAGTCATGCTATGCAAATGCTTAAAGCTTCTGGATTAGACAAAGTAATACCAACTTTAAAACAGCCAGTCTTAGGCATTTGTTTAGGCATGCAACTTATGTGTAATCATACTGAAGAGAGTAATACGAATGGCTTAGGGATTTTTAATGTTAATGTAAAAAAGTTTTCGAAAGTAGTTAAAGTGCCGCAAATGGGCTGGAACACCATTACAAATTTAAAATCAGATTTGTTTAAAGAAATTAATGAATACGAATATATGTATCTGGTACACAGTTACTATGTCGAACAATGTGGAGAAACGATTGCAATTACAAACTATGAAACAAATTATGCTTCAGCACTACAAAAAAATAATTTTTATGGTGTTCAATTTCACCCAGAAAAGAGTAGTGTAGCTGGAGAACAAATATTAAATAATTTTTTAAACTTATAATTAATTGAGGCTGTCTAAAAAGTGCCTTTGTTGTCATTTTGAGCTTAGTCGAAAAATCTCAATAATCTATAAATCAACATTTTAATTTTTAAGAGATTCTTCATTTTCATTCAGAATGACACTTTTTTAGACAACCTCTTAGGAGAGGCTTATGAGAATAATACCAGCAATAGATATTATAGAAGACAAATGTGTTAGGCTAACTAAAGGTGATTACAGCACAAAGAAAATATATAATGAAAACCCTTTAGAAGTCGCTAGGCAATTTGAAGCAGCAGGTATTCAATATTTACATTTTGTGGATTTGGATGGTGCAAAGGC
>TARA_R110002073_G_scaffold61276_1_pt1 | contig 19664 bp, 28 predicted proteins | sample TARA_R110002073 | Tara Oceans TARA_R110002073 (sample SAMEA4397174) | marine metagenome | biome: Polar Biome; feature: [DCM] deep chlorophyll maximum layer (ENVO:01000326); material: water (ENVO:00002006), including particulate matter (ENVO:01000060) such as... | depth 40 m
TGGGTTATCAAAACTTAATAGAATTGTAGAATTATTTGGTCGTAGAGGTGCTATTCAAGAACAACTAACATCAGCTATCCATAATGCAGTGTGTAAAATTACTGAAGGAAATAGAGGTGTTATTGTTACTATTGTAGCAGGACATAATTGTGTGAGTTGTAGAGGTGTTAAACATCAAGGTGCTTCAATGGTTACTACAAAAGCATCAGGAGTATTTAGAGATAATGATAATTTATCAAGAAAAGAATTTTTTGACAGTCTGAAGATTAATAACGGAGGACATAATATTTAAAATAAAATAGTTATGAGTAAAGTAAATGTACCATTTGTAAATGAAGTAGAGGAATTTAATTCCACTATGGGTAAACCAAATAATTATGAACCAACTATCCCCGAAAAGAAAGAATGGCAATTTGTTTATGATTTTATTCTCGAGGAATTGGAAGAGTATAAAGCCGCCTGTGAAGCAGGTGATATTGTTGAAGTTCTTGATGCTTTATGTGACATTGCCTATGTTTCATTGGGTAACGGAACTATGCTACATGGTCTTAAGGATAAAATATGGCCGGCATATCAAGAAGTACAAGGTTCGAATATGTCAAAAGCTTGTTCAAACGAAGAAGATGCACAAGCAACCGTGGATAAAAGATCAATTGAACAAGAGGAACCGTGTCATTACGAAAAGGTTGGTGAGTATTATATTGTCTATAGAACACGTGATAGGAAAGTAATGAAAAATATTAAATATTATAGACCAGATCTAAAACAATTTTTTACAGAGGAGGAATTAAAAATGTAATTTTAAATAATTTTTTTAATACGTATAAGTGTATACAAAACAAAATAAATTAATTTAAAAAAAACAAAAAATGAACAATCCCTTTATCGCAACGGACAGCTTTGCTTACGTACCAGGCGACAACCCACAAAGAAACATCATCCAAAGATTAGATGCTACAGCAACTTATTTAGGTGAGGTTCAAAGAGCAAAAGCATCAACAACAATTCAAGTTCCTGTAGGAGTCACAACAGTCAACACTCAATTACTTAGCTTTATCCCAGCAGGATCTTTAGTAACATCTTTAGGTATTTTCTTTACCGAAAATGCAACAGTAGGAGCTTCAGGTGTATTATCAGTAGCATTTGGTAACGCATTAAATGATGTTTCAATTGTAGCTTCAACAGCATTAAACGGTGCAGGTGAAGATATTACAATTAATTCATTTACATCTACAAGCAGCAAACACGCTTTAACAGCAGGGGGTAATGCAATTCCATTTGCAGCAGGATCAGCATTGTGGTTTGGTAATGCTTCATCCTTATGGTTCCAAACTATAGTATCTGGAAATGTATTAGATGCAACTTCTGAGGTTAAAATAGTAATGGAATATTTAGTAGTTTCAAACGCATAATATAACATTTCTTTAAAAAATTGAAGGCTTAACTTGGAGACGGGTTAAGCCTTCATTATATTATGGTCAAAATAGGTTATAAATGTATAAAAAATGTTTCGCACAAAGAATAAGAGGAAATAGTTTTCTAATCCATCTCTGGGAGGATGAAGGTTATAGTAAAGTTGAATGGACTAATCAAGCTTACATTGAATGTGAAGACCACCAATCAACCCATATGGGTTTGAATGGGGAATCACTAAAAAAGATAGCAAATTGGAAGTCAGATAATTCAAAACTCCACTTTCACGATATGACTCCATATCAAAAATTTCTAGTAGAAAAATATGGGGTAAATGATGAACCCTCAACAACTCAAAAAGAACTATTTTTTGATATTGAAACAGAAATGGGTGATGCCCTTACTGAAGACTATATTAAATCAGCTCCTAAAAAAGTAACATCAATTGCTTGGTATGATAAACAAGTTAATGAATGGGCAATTTTGATTTTGGATCCTAAATCTAAAATGAAAAGAACTAAAGCTAAAACTAAAGAAATCATTCCTTGTAAAACAGAGGAAGAATTATTATTAAAGTTTCTAGAAAGATTTAGAGAAATTGATCCTGATATTATAATAGGATGGAATAGTGATTACTTTGATGTTCCTTATTTATATTATAGAATGTGTAATGTTTTAGGTCAGGATGTTGCAAAATATCTATCCCCAATTGGTTATGTTAGAGAAACACCTTGGTACAAAGATCAATATATTCAAATAGCAGGAGTTGAATCACTTGATTATATGCGTTTACATAAAAAGTTTAGTTGGGCAGATGAACCATCATTTAAATTAGATGCTATTGGTGAAAAATATGCTGGGTTAAATAAAATAGAATATGATGGAAATTTAGATAAATTATTTGAAGAAGATCCACTAAAGTTTATCCAATATAACTTCCGGGATGTTGAAATTTTAAAAGTATTAGATGAAAAATTAGATTATTTATCCTTAGTAAAAAACCTAGCACATAAGGGTAAACACAACTATAGTGAAGTATATGCAAATACTAAAACTCAAGATGGAGCAATTTCAGCTTACTTATTAAGTAAAAAAATAGTACCACCTGCTAAAGATCGTAACCCATTATCAAAGAAAAACTACGCAGGTGGTTATTTATTTTGCCCTAAAGCCGGAATTTATAATTATGTTTTTGATGAGGATTTAACGTCACTATATCCATCAATTATAATGACTATTAATATTGGTAAAGAAACTATGGTTGGTAGAATTATAGATGCTGATGACAGAAATAATCGTTTAGGGTTAAATGATTTAAAACGTAGAGATCCTAATGAAGAACTTATAGTAGAAAATATTAAAAGAAGTAGAACAAAAGTTAATGTTGGTAGATTAATATCTATGGTTGAAAAAAATGAATTATCAATTTCAGCAAATGGTGTTATGTTTAATACAGATCGTGAATCAGTTCTATCAACAATATTAAAGAAATGGTTTGATGAAAGAGTTTTATATAAAGGTAAAATGTCAAAAGCTTATAAGTCTGGGGATAAAGAATTAGGTGCTGCTTATCATATGAAACAATATACTATGAAAATTTTGTTAAATAGTTTATATGGAGCCACAGCTTTAGGTAGTTTCAGATACGGCAACGTTGTATTGTCTGAAGCTATAACGCTTAGTGGACAGCGTATTATACAAGAATCTGCGTTAGCTGCAAATAGACACATAAATAAAGTTATTAAAGAAGAATTACCATTATGAAACATATAGAAGATACTCCATGGTGGATTTGTGATATTGAGGATACTAATTATGTAGCGTATTCAGATACAGATTCAATTTACATACATGCTGAACCCTTACTTAGACATTTATACCCATCATTTGACGAAATGCCTAGTGAAGAAAAGGATGATAAATTAGAAGATATTGCTTTAAAATATCAAGATATTATTACTGACTCCTATGATAGTTTAGCTACAGATTGTTTTAATGCTAAGGGTAAACATAGATTAGAGATGAAAACCGAATGTGTTATTAGAGCTGCATATTTTAGAGCAACTCGAAGATATGCTCAGTGGATTACTAAGCAAGAGGGTATTGTAAAAGAATCATTAGATGTTAAAGGACTTGAATTTAAAAAAGCAAATTTCCCACCAGTATTAGGTAAATTTTTTCATAAAACATTAGTTGATGTGTTGAAGGGAGCAGAACAGAGTGAAATAGATGGTAGACTAAAATTATTTAAAACACAAATTCTAGATGGTTCAATATCTCTTACAGAATTAGGCAACCCAACATCTGTAAAAACTTTAAACAAGTACACTGAACGTAAAGCAAGAGCAGGAGAAATGTTTACTGTGGTTGCTAAAGGAGCACCTGCAGCTGTTAGAGCTGTTATTAGATATAATGATTTACTAAATTTTTGGGGATTAAATAAAAAACATCCTCAAATAACTCAAGGTGATAAGATTAAATGGATTTACTTAAAACCTAACCCATATCAAATTGATGCTATTGCATTTTTAGAGTGGGATATACCAGAAAAGATTCATACATTCATAACACAACATGCTGATAGAAAGAAAATCTTTGAATCAATACTATTAAATAAATTAGAAGGATTTTACAATGATTTAGGATGGACCCTAAACTTAAACCCTTATAAAGAAATGTTTTTTAAATTTTAAATATGATAAATAAATTAACCGTACAATCAATAATTAACAAGTATTATCTTGGAACCAATGAATCCGTAAAGTGGGAAGTCAAAGACAATTTTCTAAATGTTGACTTTATGACCCCGAGTAAGGATGTAATAGGAAATGTAACTTGTACTAACTTTCAATTAGAAGATTGCAAATTAGCAATATATGATACTAAAAAACTAAACAGTTTAATTAGTATTTGTAGTGGTGATTTACTTCTAGAACTTGTAAAAAATAAAGCAATTTATACAAAATTACAAATATCAGACCTTAATTTTAATCTTAACTATGCCTTATCTGACCCATTGTTGATTAGTAAAGTAGGAGAAGTTAATGAAGCTGAGTGGGTAGTAGAATTAAATCTATCTCAAGAAGATATTGATAATATTATTAAAGCTAAAAGTGCATTATCCCAAGTAGATAATATGTTAGTAACAACTACAACCAATTTAGATGGTGTAGATGTAGTTGAATTTGTGTTTGGTGATGAATCAGGACATAATAATAAAATTACATATCAGGTATTAGGTGATGTAAAAGAAACTAACTTAAAATTACCTTTCAATTCTGATACATTTAAAACTATCCTCCAAGCTAATAAAGATATGGCAGGTGGAAAATTACTATTAAGTAGTATGGGGTTAATGAGATTAGATTTTAATTTAGATGATATTACTTCAAAATATTATATGGTTCGTAAAGCTGAAACTGAATTTTAATTCTTGTTGAAGAAAATAAAAACTATTATATGTATTATAAATTGACCTAAGGGCGCACGTTTTATTTTACTAACCGATGATCGAAAGACATCACAAAAAACAAATGATATGAGTACATTATTCCAAGAACACACCCCATTCGATATTTTATATCGAAATTTATTTAAAGCAGATGAAGCATACGCTCCTGCACTAAACTCCAAACAACCACATCCATTAGATATTTACTACGATCAAGAAGGTCTTTACTTCGAGATTGCATGTACAGGTCTTATAAAAGAAGATATTTCAATTGAAATTGAATCGGATGTATTAAGGATTTCTTACACTAAACCAAAAGAAGAAGAACAGAAGGACCTCTCAGGGTATATTTACCACGGTTTAAGTAGAAAATCATTTAATTTAGGGTATAAAATTGCCCCTAAATTTGATCTTACCAAAATCAAAGCAGAAATGGAAAATGGATTATTGAAGATTTCATTACCATTATCTAAAGAAGCAAAGCCAAAAACTATTAAAATTAATTAACCTAAAGCGCCCTTTAGGTTGGTTTACCGTAAATTTCTTCGTATATTACGGTATAAATAAAAAATAGTTATATGGCAAAAATTACAGACCCAAGAATGAAACCCTATTATATAGGGAGAGACGCACATTGTTATACAGTGTACGAAGTTGTAACCCCTCAAGAAAGATATTTAGAGAAAGGTAGTGAAGGTAAGGATTATGAAAAGCCTGTATCTCACCATGCTGACTTTGGAAATGCTTTAAAAAGAGTTATGAAGGAAAAACTTCATAATGAAAAAGATCACTATGAAAGTCTACAAGAATATATTGAAAGATGGGATCAATTAAGAGATGAATTATCACAAATAGTAAATTACAAACAATTATAAATAATATGAAATTAGAAGCTTTATTTAACGCAGTTATCGTTAAGCCTATAGAGGCAGAAGAAACCCAACACGGAAACATTATTGTTCCAGATATGGGAAATGAAAAAAATCAAACTGGAGAAGTTGTATCAGTAGGACCAGGACAATCAACACTTATGGGAGAGTTTGTTAAAACTATCAGTAAAGTAGGTGATGTAGTAGTTTTACCTACACAAGGATTTACAAAACTTCCTCACGATGGTGAAGAATATTGGGTAGGACCTGAAAATCAAATTTTAGCAAAAATTAATAAATAATAAAAAACATGCCAGTAGATTACAAAAAACAAATACAATTCGGTACTGAAGCCAGAACTGAATTAATGAAAGGAATTAATATCTTAGCCGATGCCGTTACTTGTACATTAGGTCCTAATGGGAGAAATGTATTAATTGATCGTAGTGGATATGATAATTTACAAGCACCAACTCATACTAAAGATGGTGTAACTGTAGCTAGAAATGTTACAGTTGATGGATTAATTCCAAATTTAGGAGCTCAAATGGTTAAAGCCGCAGCTACTCAAACAGCAGATAAAGCTGGAGATGGTACTACAACTGCAACCCTTTTAGCTAGAGAATTAGTTAATGCGGGTTTAAAACATCTTAATAATGGTGAAAATGCTATTGAAATTAAGAGAAATATTGAAGCCGCTGTTAATGAAGTAGTTAATACTATTAAGACAAATATTAGTAAAGAAATTAGTGGTGAGGAACAACTACAACAAATAGCAACTATATCAGCTAACAATGACATCGAAATAGGTAAATTAATTGCAACAGCTATTGATAAAGTAGGTAGAGATGGTGTAGTTCATATTGAAGAGTCAAAATCAGGAGATACATACCTTGAAACTGTAGAGGGGATGCAATTTGATCGTGGTTATAAATCCCACTTCTTTGTTACAAATAACTCAGATATGAGTTGTACTCTTGAAGATCCATATGTTTTAATTGCAGATCATAAATTTACACAAGTAAAAGAATTATTACCTATATTAGAAGGTGTATCTAATGCTAATAAGTCTCTACTTTTAATTTGTGATGATATTGATGGGGAAGCATTAGCTACTCTTATTGTAAACAAAGCAAGAGGAATTCTAAAAGTTGCTGCTGTTAAAGCACCAGATTTTGGAGATAGAAAGAAACTTATATTAGAAGATATAGCTACACTAACAGGTGGAACTGTATTTGATAAAGATAAAGGTATGAAACTTGATAAGTTTTCTTATGATTGGTTTGGTCAAGCTCGTACAGTAACTATTTCTAAGGAACAAACAACAATTGTTGATGGTAAAGGTGGTGAGGATGCAATTAATGATAGGGTAAATGATTTACAACAACAAATTGAAAAAGAAGATACTCCATATATTATTGAACATTTACAAAATCGTTTAGCTAAAATGATTGGTGGTGTATCTATTATTCATGTTGGTGGTTATACTGAAACTGAGATGCGTGAGAAAAAAGATAGAGTTGATGATGCACTCCATGCTACAAAAGCAGCACTAGAAGGTGGTATAGTACCAGGTGGGGGAGCAGCTTTACTTTATGCCTCAAATTTATTAAAATCTGATAATTTAGGTGAAAGAATAGTAAAAGAAGCATGTAAAAAACCATTTGTTCAGATTTTAGTAAATGCCGGTTATGATAAAACAGAAGCTGAAATTTGGGCAAATAAATTATCTGAAAATTCAAAATATTGGGAAGGCTTTAATATTAAAACTAAAGAAATTATCAATATGGAAGAAGCAGGAATTCTAGATCCTTCTAAAGTAACTATTACAGCATTACAAAATGCAGCTTCAGTAGCAGGAACTATTTTATTAACTGAGTGTGTAGTTGTTGATCATCCAGAACAGAAAGAAATGACACCATCAGCACAATATTAAATATGGAAACTAAAGTTGTAGAACATAATGAGTTAATCGCAAAGAGAGTTGCACCTGGTGACAGGTGGACTCTCGTTGGCGATGTTAAAAAGGAAATCTTTCCAACTCTAACAGATGCCTTAGAAGCTTTTTTCCACCAAACAAATTTTAGTGGTGCTTTTAGATTAGATCCTATTGATAGTAAATTATATGCTATTCAAACATCTAGTATAGATGTTGAAAAAGAAAAACCAAAAACATTTAGTATGTATGGTGAATTTAGACAAGGAGTATAGCAAAAACATTTGGAGAAGCAAATAATAATTCGTATATTACCGTTATGATAGATAAAAAACATTCACTGTTAGTTGAAAAATACCGACCAACTATATTAGATAATTATGTTGGAAATGAGAGTATTAAATCCACTATGAATCAGTATATAGGACAAAATGATATTCAAAATTTAATATTTTATGGTCCTGCAGGAACTGGTAAAACCACACTAGCAAAGATCATTGTAAAAAATATTGACTGTGATCATTTATACATTAACGCAAGCGACGAGAGAGGAATCGAAACTATTAGAGATAAGGTATCAGGTTTTGCAAGTACAATGTCTTTTAAACCTCTTAAGGTAGTTATTTTAGATGAAGCAGATTTTTTAACTATACAAGCACAAGCTTCTTTACGTAATGTTATTGAAACATTCTCAAGAACAACACGCTTTATTTTAACTTGTAATTTTATAGAACGTATTATTGATCCTTTACAATCAAGATGTCAAACATAAAAATTGTACCCCCTAGTAAATTAGATATTTTTAGACATTTAAAAAAAATTGCTAAAAGGGAAGATATTGAATGTCGTACAGGTGATTTAACAACTATTGTTGATAACAATTACCCTGATGTGCGTAAAATGCTTAATACTATACAAGTATCTACACAAGATAATAAATTAAATTTAGATACAACCTCGTTAGTATCATCTAACTATATGGGGAAGGTTTTAGAATGTTTAAAACAATCTAATACTAAATTTAATGAAATTAGACAAATAATAGCAGATGCAAATGTTAAGGATTTTGAAGAATTTTATAGATACTTATATGATAATTCTGATAAATTTGCTCAAGGTAAAGAAGGTATGGTAGCATATCATATTAATGAATATTCTTATCAATCAAATTTTAGAATTGATAAAGAAATAAATTGTATGGCTTTAATCAATCAGTTAATCCATTTATAATGGAATATAACTCCCACTACTCTAACGAAAAACTCACATATACACCTGAAGGCAACTTGGTAGATAGCTCAGGGTTAGAAGTAATGATGAAGTGGGAAAGTGGAATTATGGAACATCAAGCTGCTACAATTACAAAAAATAGAGGTGATATTCTTAATGTAGGGTTTGGGTTAGGTTTGGTAGATAATTATATACAATCTTACAACCCTAAATCTCATACCATTATTGAATCAAATAAGGATGTTCAGAAAAAAATGATTGATGGTGGTTGGTTAGAAAAACCTAATGTAACTCTCATATTTAAACCTTGGCAGGAAGTAATAAATGATTTACCTAAATTTGATGGAATTTTTTATGATTGTTGGTTAGATGATCAGCAACCCTTTGATGAAAATGTTAAAAATATTTTAAATCCCGAGGGAATTTATTCATTTTTTAATAATCCTATAAATGGAGAAGTAAATAATATAGCTATAAAGTCCTATAATATTTTAAGTGAATTTTGTGATATTACCTCAACAAGTATAAATATTGATTATATAGATATAAAAAAACATAATTATTGGGATTTGGATAATAAAATATATTGGATTCCTGAATGTAGATTAAAAACATGAGAGATTTCATTACCTTCTCTTTAATATGGTACAGTCAACAAATGGCTATTCCATTTTGGATGGTAGGGCATGTACATTTATCATTAAGTGATTACAAAGACTTACACGAAATTATCGCTAGTGTAGGTTTAAATTTTTTAGTAGCGGTAGGATTTATAATTGATTTTAAACAACAAAAAAACAAAAACAATGTCAAAACAACAACCCCAACAACAACAAATGAATGTAGATGTAAAAAACACTACATCGATTGAAACACCTAGTGGTAAAGTAGTTTTCCAACAGGGAATGATACTTCGTAAAGTATCAAAATTCGTAGTAGGAGCAGATGAAGATGCAATTATGCCTATTCCTGTATTCTACGATCCAGAAACAAACAAAATTCTAGAATCAACAATACCTGTTGATCTTAGAGAAGAATATAAAGATCATACCATAGTATAATGAAGCTTTGGGATTGGTTAGATGAAATCACCGTTAAGAAATCTCCAGCATCTCAATTTTCGAAAGAAGATTGGGATAGTTGGAATTCTTACATGGTCCATAGATTTATGTCTATGAGTGCTAGTAATATTGAAATTTCTAATCTGGCTCAAAGGATGCAACCTACAGATAAAATAGGGATTTATAACTTTTATTGTAGTTTAATCCCTAAAAGAAAAGTATGGAATAAGTATATTAAATCAAGTATTAAATCTAAAAACAAAGACTTAATTTCTTTAATAGCTAATTACTTTGAATGTGGATTCCACGAAGCAGATTATTATATTGACATCATAGGTAAACAAGAAACAAAAAACATATTAACCTCTATAGGTAAAGAAAAAAAAGAAATAACTCAACTATTTAAAACATGACTCCAGAATTATTAAAAATGCTTACAACTTCAGCTGAAGCTGACAAAGCTAAAGCATTATTATCTTTAAATTTATTAGGACAGAAAGCAGTAGGTATAGGTGACCACTCAACAGGAGATTTTTATAAAAATGCAGAAGAAGCTCTTATAATGTTGGTTGATGCTGATGATAGATTAAATACTTTAAAAACATACTTTAATACTAAAAAAATAATCTAATGGGTAGCACAACAGAAAAATATTACGAAAATCAACCAGGAAATGATAACATCAAACCTGAAGAAATTAGAACTAAATCTGATTTTGAAAAAACATATCCTTTATTAGCAGTTGAATTTCAAAAAATTCAAAAAGAACAATATGATTTATTTGCTAGTAAGATGATGGATTATGGTCTAGGTAATATCTCACTAGGTTCAGATTTAAGCATACCAGAAGATAGAGATTTATCACTTACAGGTATATGGCTTCGTTGTAATGATAAAATCAATCGTTTGAAAAATATTTTAAAGCGTAATGGTAAAACCTATGTTGCTGGTGAAGCATCAATTGATAGTTGGATTGATATTTCTAATTATGGTATTATAGCAATGTTAGTTACTAGAAATAAATGGAAATAAATGTCTAAAAGAAAAGTACCAAATATTGTAAAAGAAATCCGAAATTATATTCCGGAAACCTTAAACCATGCATACCAAAAAAATGTTTCATTTTCTCAACTTTCTATGTTTAGACAATGTCCTAAAAAATGGTCACTACAGTATAAGGAGGGTCATAAACAATATACCCCAACAATACACACAGTATTTGGTACAGCTCTACATGAAGCGGTTCAACATTATTTAACAGTAATGTATGATGAAAGTGCAGCAGCTGCTGATAGGGAAGATATTATAGGTATGTTTGAAGATTGCCTAAGAGAAGAATATCAAAAACAATATAAAAGAAGTAATAGTCATTTTAGTTCACCAGACCAATTAAGAGAATTTTATGATGATGGAGTTACCATAATTAATTACTTAATTAAAAATAGAAATAAATATTTTAGTAAACGGGGTTGGTACCTTGCAGGTTGTGAAGTACCCATAATGATAATGCCTAATAAGCGGTATACAAACGTATTATACCAGGGTTTCTTGGATGTCGTATTATACCATGAACCTACAAAGAAATTTCATATAATCGATATAAAAACATCAACATCTGGGTGGAATGCTAGGGCTAAAAAAGATGAAGATAAACAATTCCAATTAATTCTATATAAGAAATTCTTTAGTGAAACATTTAATGTTCCTTTAGATGATATTGATATTGAATTCTTTATTGTTAAGCGTAGATTATATAAAAGTGAGGATTATGTAATACCTAGAATACAACAATTCAAACCAGCATCTGGTAAGGTTAAAATGAATAGAGCATCTAAAGCTTTAGAAGAATTTATTACTAAAGCCTTTGATAGAGAAGGGTATGCTGAAGTTGAACATACCCCTACACCGGATAATCCAAATAATAACTGTAATTGGTGTGCTTTCCACAAAACACACCTATGTCCCGCAACATCTTAAAGAATATGTATATTTATAGATATAATAAAATAATTAAAAAATAAAACTATGGCTGATAAATTATCAACACTAACTAGTGTTAAAGTAAAAAGTGATTTATTCGAAAATTTTAAAATTGAATGTGTAAAAAGAAAGTTTAGTTTCCAAAAACTTGCAGATAGAGCAATCTTTTTATATCTTACAGATGAAGAATTTAGAAAACAAATCAATTCCCAAACAAATTTAGAAATAAAAGAATAAAAAATAATGAAAAAAGAAGGTTATATTAAACTTGCAGATAGAAAAAAAATTCTACTCATAACTGATGATATACGTGTACACTCAGGAGTTGCTCAAATAGGTAGAGAACTTGTAATAAATACAAGTCCTCATTATAATTGGTGTCAGATAGCAGGATCAGTACAACATCCAGATAAAGGTCAAGTAACTGATATATCTAAGGATATTAGTAAAGAATCAGGTATAGAAGATTCTTATTGTAAGTTATACCCAGTAGATGGTTATGGTGATCCTGATACTTTAAGAGAGATTATTAAATTAGAGCAACCTGATGCTATCTTATTGATTACAGATCCAAGATACTTCCAATGGGTGTTTAATATGGAAGAAGAAATTAGAAGAGATATTCCAATTGCTTACCTTAATATTTGGGATGATATGCCTGCTCCCCAATATAATGAAGAATTTTATGAATCTTGTGATGCTTTGTTTGGAATTTCAAAACAAACAGTAGCTATTAATAAAATTGTTTTAGGTGATAAAGCAGATGGTAAAGTTATTAAATATGTTCCCCATGGTTTAGATAATGATAAATTCTTTCCTTTAGAAGAAGTTAATGAGGAATACCTTAATTTTAAAAAGGATATAACTCAAGGTAAAGATAGAGATTTTATATTATTCTTTAATTCCCGAAATATTAGACGTAAATCCATTCCAGACGCCTTAGCTGCTTGGAAATTATTTATTGATGGTTTATCAGATGAAGAAAAATCAAAAGTATTATTTGTTTTACACACTGAAGTTGTAAGTGAACATGGTACAGATCTACCAGCAGTAATAGAATATTTAATGGGTGAAGATGAACAAACCGTAGTAATATCTAATCAAAAACTACCAACAAGTCACATGAATTATCTTTACAATATGGCTGATGGTGTAATTTTAATTTCATCTGCTGAAGGATGGGGATTAGCTTTAACAGAATCTTTACTTACAGGTACCCCATTTATTGCTAATGTTACAGGTGGTATGCAAGATCAAATGAGATTTATAGATGGTGATGGAAAATGGTATACAAATAGCAAGGAAATACCATCAAACCACAATGGTACTTTTACAGAACATGGAAAGTGGGCATTGCCTGTTTACCCCAAAGCTTTGGGTATGGTAGGATCTCCAGTTACTCCATATATTTGGGATAGTAGATGTGATTTTAAAGATGCTCGAGACAGAATAGTGGAATTATATCAAATGTCAAACAAAGAAAGAAAAGAACGAGGAAATGCAGGTAGAGAATGGGCTGTAGGTGATGAAGCAGGTTTTACTTCTAAAAAAATGGCTAAAACCTTCACATCAGGAATGGAAGAATTATTTTCAACTTGGACCCCCCGAAAAAAATTCACATTTTGGAAAGACACAGATTATAAAACAAGAACAATAAATCACAAATTAGAATACTAATGAAGAATACATTTTATATAAGCGCCCCAGTTGACACATATTCGGGGTATGGAGCAAGAAGTAGGGATTTTGTTAAATCATTAATAGAATCAGATAAATATGACATTAAAATTTTATCACAAAGATGGGGAGAAACTAGAAAGGGATTTTTAAATGATTTTCCTGAATGGGAGTTTATGAGTAAATATATAGTACCAAAAATTGAAAACAAACCTGATATTTGGTGTCAAATTACAGTACCTAATGAATTTCAAGCTATTGGAACTTATAATATTGGTTTAACAGCTGGTATTGAAACAACAGCTTGTGCCCCCCAATGGATTGAAGGATGTAATAAAATGGATTTAATACTAACTTCATCAGAACACTCTAAAAAAGTATTTGAAATAACTAGGTATGAAATACAGAATAAACAAACAGGAGAAAAACAACCTCTTCAATGTACAACTCCCGTTGAAGTGTTGTTTGAAGGTGCTAATTTAGATGTTTATAAAAATATTAAAGAATTTGACAATGTAGAACTATTTGACCATATAAACGATATACCTGAGAATTTTGCTTATTTATTTGTAGGACATTGGTTATCTGGAGATATAGGACAAGATAGAAAAAATGTAGGATTATTAATTAAAGCATTTTACGAAGTATTTAAAAATAAATCAAACTCTCCGGCCTTAATTCTAAAAACCAGTATAGGTAAAGGATCACATATGGATAGGAGAGAAGTATTAAAAAGAATAAGTTCAATTCGTAAATCTATACCTGGTAATAAACTTCCAAATATTTATTTAATTCATGGTGATATGTCAAATCAAGATATGAATGAATTATATAATCACCCTAAAGTAAAAGCAATGGTTATGCCTACTAAAGGAGAAGGATTTGGAAGACCATTACTTGAATTTGCTTTAACTGGAAAACCTGTATTAACTACAGGGTGGAGCGGGCATATAGATTTTTTAAATCCAAAACTAACACCTTTAATGGGGGGTAAATTATCAGATGTACACCCATCGGCTCAACAGAAGGATATGATAATTGAAGGATCCCAATGGTTTGAGGTAGATCATGGACATTTAGGTCATTTCTTAAAAGATGTTAAGAAAAATTATAAAGAATGGTTACCAAAATCAAAAACCCAAGGTAAATATTTAAAAAAGTATTATAGTTATGAAGCTATGAAATTAGAATTATTACAAATTTTAGATAGTAAAATAAATATACCAACCACAGTAAAATTAAAACTACCAGAAACAAAAATAATTAAACTACCACAATTACAATAAAATATGGATAATCTAATAAAATGCGATAGATGTGGCTCGGATGCATGCTACGTACAAGAAGTTAATGAGAAAGTTAAAAACTACTCCTGTTATGGGTGTGGGTTTATTACTAATAGTTTACTAGTAAAAGACACTCAATTTTTTGAAGAACAGATGGAATTACTTCCTAACCTATATAAAGAATTAATGGGTGAAGATGAAAATGGTAAGATTTGGATGCCTTCAACTGTTAATATTCCTGAAAAAGGAATGGTATTTGCTAATGGTAAATCATCATCTAATTGGAATTGGTCAGCTGTTTTAGCCGTTAAAGTTAAAGATGAAGAAAAGGAAAAATATCCAATACCTGGAAAAGAAAATAAATTTTATGAATGGAGGATGGATATGACTAACATGAAGGAATTTGATGAAAAAGATTATATAGAAGCTTTAGATTATATAGGAATATTTACTGCTGAGGTAAAATAATATGAAAATTAGTTATGCAATAACAGTATGTGATGAGTTTGTTGAAATACAAAAACTTCTCTCACTATTGTTAAAAAATAAAAGAAATGAGGATGAGATTGTAGTATTAGTAGATTTAACTAAAAATTCTCCAACATCAGAATTAGTAGGATACTTACATAAATTAAGTTCTAATAATTACATTACTTTAGTTGAAGATATATTTAATAATCATTTTGCTAATTGGAAAAATAGATTATCTAGAGCTTGTAAAGGGGATTATATATTTCAAATAGATGCTGATGAAATTTTACACAAAAATCTTATAGAAAATCTCCCACAACTATTAGAACAAAACTCAACAGTTGATCTTTACGCAGTTCCTAGAGTTAATACTGTAGAAGGATTAACACCTGAACATATCCAGAAGTGGGGGTGGAATTTAAATGAAAATCAATGGGTTAATTGGCCTGATTTTCAAACAAGAATTTATAAAAACACATCTGAAATAAAGTGGGAGAATAAAGTTCATGAAGTAATTAAAGGACATCAAACTTTTGCTCACCTCCCAATGGAAGAAGAGTGGGCTTTATATCACCCAAAAGATATTAAACGACAAGAAAAACAAAATAATTACTACACAACTTTAACAAATTAAATAAATGATTTTAAATTTACCAAAACATATAGAAAGAATAACTGATTATACAAGTGATATTAATGAACACATCCCTACTATTATAAAATATGGTAAAGAATGTAACCATATTACTGAAATGGGTGTTAGAGGTATATGTTCAACTTGGGGGTGGTTAGCATCAAATCCTGATAAGTTAATAACATATGATTTAGAAAATCCATCTAAATGGGGTGGGAAAATTGAAGATGTATATGATACAGCTCAGGATGTAGGAGTTGATTTTAAATTTACTGAAGCCGATGTTCTAAAAGTAGAAATTGAAGAAACTGATTTACTTTTTATAGATACTCTTCATGTACGCAATCAATTAAAGGCCGAATTAATGTTACATGCTAGTAAAGTAAGAAAGTATTTATGTTTTCATGATACTACTAATTATGAATTTACTGATGAAATACCAAAAGAAAAACAACCTGATTATTCTTGGATTCTTAATAAGGTTAGTGATGAAAAGGGATTATGGGGTGTAATTGAGGAATTTTTAGATGAAAATAAGAATACTTGGAAAATAAAAGAACGATTTATTAATAATAATGGGTTTACTATTTTAGAAAGAATTAAATAATGAAAAAACAAAAAACAGTATTAATTACAGGAGTAGCAGGGTTATTAGGTAGTAGATTAGCTGATTGGATTATTGAACATAAACCTGAATATAAAGTTATAGGTATTGATGATTTAAGTGGGGGGCATGAAGAAAATATAAACCCCAAAGTAAACTTTTGGCAGATGAATCTTACAGAACACCCAATTGAAAATTGTTTTGAACATCATAAACCCGATTATGTGTTCCATTTTGCAGCGTATGCCGCAGAAGGATTATCACCCTTTATTCGTTGTTACAACTATGATAACAATTTAAAATCCACAGCCCGCATAGTTAATGAATGTATAAAACACGACGTTAAAAGACTGGTATTTACGTCAACTCTCGCAGTATATGGGCATGGTTATGGAGGAATATTTGATGAAACACAACAACCATCACCTATTGACCCGTATGGTGTAGCAAAATATGCTTGTGAGATGGATATTCAGATAGCAGGTGAACAACATGGTTTAGATTGGTGTATTGTTAGACCCCATAATGTATATGGTATTAAACAAAACATTTGGGATAAATATAGAAATGTATTAGGTATTTGGATGTATCAACATTTAAATGATATGCCTATGAGTATATTTGGTGATGGCGAACAAACCAGATCTTTTAGTTTTATAGATGATTCTCTTGAACCTCTATTTAATGCTGCTGTTAGACCTGAAGCTAGTAATGAAATCATTAATTTAGGAGGTATTGAAGAAATTTCAATAAATGATGCTAATAAACTTCTATGTAAGATAATAGGTGATGATATTGATGTTCAATATTTTGAAGCAAGGCATGAAGTAAAACATTCAATACCAACTTATCAGAAATCAATAGATATATTAGGATTTGAATATAAAACTACAATGTATAATGGTTTACAACAAATGTGGGAGTGGGCTAAAAAACAACCAATGAGAGATAGATTTGTATGGCCTAGTTATGAATTAGATAAAGGAATATATAGTTACTGGAAAGATGAAACTAAAACAATTAATAAATAAAACCTATTATGGTTCTGTAAGTTATGTTGGTAGTTTAGAAGATTTAAATACAATAGAACAATATATTCTATTTAATACCCCAACACTTAAGGAATTTAAAAACATAATAGTAGCTACAAACTACTCAGGAGACTTCCAATCCTTAAACACAAAACTTTGGAAAAAACATTTTCCAGATTGTATTTTAATTGATTTGGATGAAAATAGAGGTCATTCATTTGGCACTGCTGATTTAGATAATGCTATTATTAATTACTGTCATTCTAATAATATAGATTGGGTTTGTAAATCTTCACAGGATATCATTATTGAACCTTCAATTCTAGAAATTCCAATTAAAGATGGTAATGATTTTTACTATATGAATGGTATTGGTTATGGGGGTATGGTTAAGTATAATTTTAATCTTGATAGAATTATTAATGAAGACTTCTACCCTCAAACAAATTTTTACTTTATAAATACTTCAAAAATAGATTATCTTAATAATGAAGAATATATAAATAGTACTTATAATACAATGCGTAACATTCCAAATTATAACGGGAAAATATGGGAGCACATTGAAGGTTGGAGTTGTGAGGATTTTTTAAAAAATTGTGTTATAAGAAATAAACTTTCCAAACATCACTTGGTTTCTAGTGAAAAATATCGTATATTATTGAATATGGTTAAAACAAAACAAATACATGATAGTAGTCATAAAAATATAATGATTGAAGGTATATGCCACTTCCAATCTCCTAACCAACCAGTTATAGTAATATGAGAATAATATATAGAATATCAGATGCAGGTTATAACAAAGTAAAACCCGATTATATTACTAATGAAATATGTTTAGCAAATGCTACTAAAGAATTTGGTGTTGTTTCTTCAATTTGGAGTATTATAGCAGATAATGTATCGTCAGATACTAATGATATGATTCAAAAATATGTAACCCGTGATTGTATTTTATATACTGAAAAAGGCAATGGGGCTGCAACATTTAATTTAGCTTTAGATGAGGCTTTAACTTATGATGATGATGAAATTATTTATTTTATAGAAAATGATTACCTCCATAAACCTGGATCTCAAAAAATAATTAAAGAAGCATTTGAATTAGGGGCATCATTTGTTTCATTATATGATCATCCAGACAAATATATAGGACCAGATAAAGGAGGTAACCCATACTGTGAAGGGGGAGCTGAAGATACTAGAGTATATTTAACAGATAGCTGTCATTGGAAGATAACAAATAGTACTACTATGACGTTTGCAGCTAAAGTTTCAACATTAAAACGTACAGAAGAAATTTTACGTAAACATACTAGTACTACTCACCCTAATGATTTTAGTATGTTTTTAGAATTAAGAGAGAAAAATGAATTATTAGTAACATCGATACCGGGTTATTCAACACATGGTGAAACTGCTTGGTTATCCCCACTAACAAATTGGAGTAAAATATAAACTATGATAACAATAATAATCCCAACATATAGAAATCCCGAATATTTAGATATTTGTTTAAAATCAGCTATTGAACAACAATCAATGAAAAACGAAATAATTGTTGCTGTAGATGGTTTTATTGAAGAAAGTCAATTAGTATTAGATAAGTATAAAAATGACATTCAAATATTAGATTTAGGTGAAAATCAAGGTATGCAAATGGCTCTTAATTTAGGAGTAATGAATGCTACAAATGAAATTATCTTTATAGTAAATGATGATAATGTATTTTGTAAAAATTATGATTTAACTATATCAAAAGAAATAAAAAATTATCCAAAAACTGTATTAACTTTAAATCAAATAGAACCCACAGGTCCAGGTATATTTAATTTCCCAGTTAATAATTTAGGACGTAACCCAAAAGAATTTAAATATGATGAATTTATTAAATATGAACAATCAATTAATAAAGATGAATTAACAACTGATGGGGGTATTTTTCCTTTTGCAATGCATAAAAAATACTACATGGCAGCTGGTGGGTTTGATACAATGTACCAATCACCTTTTATTTG
>TARA_R110002073_G_scaffold53343_3_pt1 | contig 19663 bp, 16 predicted proteins | sample TARA_R110002073 | Tara Oceans TARA_R110002073 (sample SAMEA4397174) | marine metagenome | biome: Polar Biome; feature: [DCM] deep chlorophyll maximum layer (ENVO:01000326); material: water (ENVO:00002006), including particulate matter (ENVO:01000060) such as... | depth 40 m
TGGTTTTGGTTTTGGTGTTTTTGGTGTTTTTGGTTCTTTCATAACATAATTTTCAATTCTATTTTTTAAAGTTTCAAAAGTTTTTTTATATCTTACACCTTCTAATAATTCTTTTGCGAATTTTTTAATATCAGCAAGTTTTTTTTCTAAATCATTTTTAGGGATTTGTTTTTTTCGTAATTCAGACATAATATCTTTTTTTGAAAGTAAAAAACTTTTAATTTGTTTTTCTTCTTCTTCTGGTAATAAATATAAAGGATTTCCAGTAAATTTTTGTTTAATTTCATTATCTTTATTTTTCATTTTTAAAAATTTTCCTTGAATTCCTCCTTCAATATGATTTGTTAATTCTTGTGCTAAATCTTCTTTTGATAAAGCAGAATATTTAGATATTTTTGAAGAAACATTATAATCTCTTGTTAATTTTCTTAATTGTTGGATTGTATAATCAGATAAATATTTTTTTAAATCTTGTTGAGATAATTTCAGAACCATTATTTATATATTATAATTAGAAAATAATTTGAATTTTTAGTAATCTTAATAAAAATTAGTAAAAATAAAAAATAAAAAAAAAATTAAACAACTAAAACACCTTTTTCATAAACAATATACATAGGAAATTCTTTATACATAAATATCCAACGAGAAGGTAATTTTCTAACTTTTTCAATTTGTTCTTTATCAAAACCCATATATCTTTCTAAAAATGTTTTTAATTGATATTGTCCGCTACATTTTGGAAATAAAACAACTGCTTGTGCCTCATTTAATAAGGTTCTTGTTGATAAATAATTTGTTATTTGGTGAGTTGTTGAAATAGTTGTAATATCAAAATGTCTTCCACATTCTAATAAATCGTCCCTAAAACTTTGTATATATTTTAATAGTGGTTTGTCTTTTAATGTGTCTATATCGTCAAAAATAATTATACTTCCAGAAAATTCTTCTGGTGATAATGGTTCTTCGTCAAAATATTCTCTTTCTAATGGTATTCTTATTGGGTCATATTTATCAAGTGGTTCGTCTTCTTCTATTCTTGAAAATAAATAAATAGGTCTATCTTTATATTTTTTTCTTAATTCATTTAAATATAATCCTATAAATGTTGATTTTCCAGAACCAGAAGGAGCAGAAATATATAATCTTTCACTTATTTTTCTTGGTGTAGGCATTAAAAAATCATTTTTATTATCTTCAATTTTCCATTCTCTTAATGGGTTTTCTTCTGTGAAATTATCGTCAAATATTTTAATTGTTTTAATTTTTTTGGGTTTCTTCTTTTTATCTTTTCTATAAACATTAGCAATATCAGAACCTTTTTTAAAACTTAACATTATTATTATATATTATAATTAGAAAATAATGTAAAAATATTTATAAAACAAATGGTAAAATAGTTGCTCCGATTTTTGCTATATGACCGAGTGTATCAAGAAAATTACCTCCAATTCTTTCTCCTTTTGGGTTTGATTTATGTTCTTGTTCTATCATATCTGCTAAATCTTCTGCTCCTTTTAATTCTGCTAAATCTGAAACATAAACCTTACTCATTTGTGGTATTTTACCTTTAATATGTTTTCCTAAAATTGTTTTTTCACCAAGTAAATGTCTTGCGACACTTCTTAATGCGTGAATTTGTTTTGGGTGTAAATTTAAAGCAGTTTTAAGGTGTTTCGGTAATGCTCCCCCTTCTCCCCAATTATAATCTTCTAAATCTACTGGGTGATTATTAAAAAAACTTGTTGTTGTTGCTGAATAATTTTTAGGTTTAAAATCTTCTTGTGGTAATGCTCCTCCCATAGCAACAACACCACCACCAGAAATTAAATTCATAGCACCACCAACTAAATCACTTGTTTTTTTACAACTTCCTTTTGAACCTTTCGGACAATCACAACCTTTCTTATGAACCATATTTATATATTATAATTAGAAAATTATTATGTATAAATTAAATTAAATAAAATTAATTTCTAATTATAATATATAAATATGATTAAAGGAAATCACGGCAATTTAATAAATACAACTTTTCAAACAACTTCATTAAATAGTTTAGAAGTTAAACTAAATGATAGAGAAAATGATAGAATAGAGATAGTTGGAGGTGTTGATTCAGTAGATAGAACTTATGTAAGAGTAAGAGTTGAATTATCATATAATCACGGAGCAGATTTTTTTGATTATGAAATTTTAAACTTAAATAATTTAGGTAATTTAAGATATGATATAAACACACACGCAACACATTTAAGATTACATTTATTAATAGAAAATTTACCAGCATTACACGACGGAGTTAATCCAGTTTTTTCAGTTTATTGGAAATAATTGTGAGATTACTAAAAATTATTTTCTAATCTTAATATATATTAAGAATGAAATTTTGTGATTTTTGTTTATCAAAATCAAATGGGGATTTAATGAAATGTATTTTTTGTTGTTCTAAAATGAAATTATGTAATGAATGTATGATAAAACATTTAAATTATCATAGTAATGATTCAAAAGAAGGTATTATGATATTTAATAAAAAAGAAAGAATTGTAAAAATAGGTGGTGAAAATACTTATGTAAAAGGTAATCAATCTGGTTTATTTTAAAAAAATATCTAAATATAATATATTATAATTATGAAATGGATAAAAAAATTAATAACTTCTATAAAATGTAAATTAGATTGTTGTTGTAAATCAAAATGTTCTGTTAATGAAGAACAATAGTTTTTCTGTTATTTTCTGTTATTTTCTGTTATTTTTCTGTTATTTTTATTTAATTTATTTAAAAAAAAAAAAGTTTTTTTAATTAAATTTTAATGGGATTTTCCATAGATTTTTATATCAAATTTTTAAAACAGATTTTTTCTGTTATTTTTCTGTTATTTAATTAATTATAAATTATTTTCTAATTATAATATATAAAAATGGTTAATGCTTATTTAGATTTTATTAAAGATTATCGTTCTAAAAATCCGAGTTTATCTCAAAAAGAAGCAACAAAAAAGATAAAAGAATTAGATTTATGGAATAAATTTAAAAAAGATAATAATGTAAAATTAAAAAAAGATTCTTGTAAAGACCCAGCAAAAATAAAACAAGAAGGGGCAACTGGTAAAATGATTTGTAAAAAAGATTGTAGTTTAGAAGTTAAAAGAATTTCTGATACAACAAAAAGGTGTATTAAAACAAATGAAAGACCAGAATTATCAAAACCAAAAAGAGCAGACGCAAAATCAAGAGGAAAAAGGACTAAATCAGAAGCACAACAAAAAGCAAATGATAAGAAAAAAGAAGAAGCAAAACAAAGAAAATTATATATTAAAAATCAAAAGAAATTATATGAAGATTTATTAAAAGCAGATAAAATTTCTGATACTGATATTAAAAATTTAGAAGAATTATCAAAATTATTAAATAAACCAAGATATACAAAACAATTAAAAAAGATTCAAAAATTAAAGGTAAAATTAGATAAGAAACCAAAACCAAAAGAACCAAAGAAACCAAAAGAACCAACTAAAAAACCAACTAAAACACCAAAGAAACCAAAAGAACCAGAAGTTTTAAAACCAAAATCAAAAGGAAAATTAAGTTATATTAAATTTATTCAAGAAATTAAAAAATTACACCCAAATAAAAAACATAAAGATTTATTAAAATTTATAAAAGAAAAAGGTTTATGGAATAATTATAAATTAACTGGTGTTTTACCTAAAAAATCAGATAATATTAATCCAGTTATTTTACCTAAAAAACCAGAACCACCAGAAACATTTGACGAATTACAACCTTCAAAACCAGTAAAAGACGACCAAATGGGAAATATGAAAATATCAGAAAGGGACGAATTTTATAAATTATTAGATATTGCTTCAAAAGGAACAACAAGGGGACAAAAGAAATTTATTGATAAATATGGTCGTGATTTAATGGAGCAAGTTTTCGGAGGTCAAAGTTTTGGAGATTTTTATTCAACACCAGCAGAATGTTTAGAAAATCCAACAATTAAAAAAGTTATGGAATCTGGTGAAAACTTTTTAGAAGGAACTTCTGGACTTGGAGCAATTATACACCAGATTTTAAAAGTAAATAAAACTGCTAAAATTACTGGTATAGAATTAAATAGAAAATTTGTAGATTACTTAAAAAAGAATTTTGAAAAAGGAAATCAAATAAAAATAGAACAAGGTGATTTTTTAAAAAAATCTGAAAATTATATTAAAAATGGAAATAGGTTTGATTCTGTTATAATGAATCCACCTTTTTCTAATGGAGGAGATAAACAATTTTATTATGACTTTTTATTTCAAGCGTGTGGAGTATTAAGAAAATCTCGTGCTGGAAATTTTATGAAAGATTGTATTTTTATATGTCCTTCTTTATCAGATAAAACAAGAAAAAATGATACAATTTTATTAAGTGATTTAGTAAGAAAAATGAGTAATAAAAAATTTGAAGAAGTTTATAATAGATTAATAGGTAAGAAACCAAATAAAAATTTAAAAAAATATATAACTGGTGGTAAATATCCAGATAAAGACGAAGATTTATTAGAAGAACAATCAGAAGATTTTGACGATAAATCTGGTATATATCAAATTGAATTATTTGGAAAATGTAAAGGATTTGGTGGAACTGGAATAACTGCTGATATGTATTATATAAGTATTGCTTACGAACAATCAGAAAATAAAGATAAATCAAATGTTAAATTTAGTGGAGAACCAGATTTTAGAATAGAAGACGATTCTGAACCAGAAACAACAGAAGAAGAACCAGAAAAACCAGAAGAAAATATTATAATGAAAATTGAAAATCAACCAGATTTAACACAAGCACCAGCAGAACCAGAAGGACAATTAGAACAAATTTTAGAACAACCTTTATCAGAATTAGAAAAATTAGAAACAAAAGAAAAAGGAAAATTAACTAATAAAATGATAAAACAATATGAAAAGAGTTATGATTTATTAGAAGATTTAATGGATTTAATTAATCAAGGTGGTAATAAATCAAAATCAAAATTAAAAAATAAAACATATAAAACAATATCAAATAATTTAAATAAAACATTAGATTTTTTGGTTATAAATAATGTTATTCTTGCTGAAAATGATAAAATGGGATTAGCACAAGATTATGTTGATATTGCTGATAATATGGAAGAAAATATACCAAAACAATATAAGAAAATATACACACCAGATTTAATTAAAAAACATTCAGATTTAAAAGGTGGTGGTTGGTGGGATACAATAAAATCAGTTGGTAAAGCAGTATGGAAACATAAAAAAGATATTGTAAAAGTTGTAAAAGGAATACCAAAAGTTTATAAAAAAGTTAAAGAAGTTTTATCTGGAAATAATGGTGTAAAAAAAGTAAAACAAACCGCAGATAAATTAGCATTTTATACGAGAAAAGAAATAGATAAACAAGATTTCTTATATTTGGACGCTTCGGAACAAGTTTATAAAGGATTATCAAGCAGAAAAAATTTAATGGATTTTAAATATGTTGAATCAGTATCAACAAAAGGAATTGCTTTTTATAAAAATTATATTACTGATAAACAAATTGTTGCTTTTAGAGGAACAAAAGAATTAGCAGATTTCGGAACAGATTATTATGTAAGTGTTGGAAGTATTGAAGAATCAGATAGATTTAAAAAAGATAAAAAACATTTGGAAGAATTAAATAAATCATTCAGAATAAATAATAATAAAACAACATTTTGCGGACATAGTTTAGGAGGTAAATTAGCATTAAGTTTTAGAGATATTTATAGTAATGTTTATTGTGTTGTATTTAATAGCGGTCAAGGAGCGGATTTATCACCAAGATTATTAAGAAAAACAAAAGTTTATAATATTTATGGGGACGCAATTTCAGTATTAAATTTTGTTAAACACCCTAATAATTCTTATAATATTAAAAATGATAAAAATAAAGATAATTCATTATTACAAAATCATTATTTAAATTCATTTAAAACAGATTCTTATGAAAGTTCAGTTGGAGATAAAGAAAGAGAAGTAAATGAACCATATATAGACGACGAAGGGGACGAATTTTATGACGCAGAAGGAGGAGCATTACAAAAAGAATTATCTAAACATATATTAAATAAAGTTATGGAAAGTTCAGATATGAATGGAGTTATAGAACATTTATCTGGTGGAAGTGAATATGTAGATAAAAATAATAAAATAAGAGATTTATTAACTGAATTAGACGACGAATTTAATGAATTAAAAGAAGAATATTCAGAAGAAAAAATTAATATGAATCATTCAAATTTAAATAAAGAAGAATTAAAAGAATATCACGATAAATATGAAGATAAACAAGATTTAATTAAAGAAGTTTTATTAGAAGCAGAAGAAGAAATAATGGATTTAGAATCAAAAGAATTAAAATCAAAAATGAGAAAAGAATTAACAAATATAAAAACAAAAATAAGAAATATGGAAAATAAATTAGATAAATTACATTATGGAAAATCTGGTGGAACATTAATAACAAAAGAAATACACGATAATGAATATTATAATGATATGGAAGGAGGTGATTTAGTTGGAGGACATATTAAAAATGCTGGTTGGGATTCAAAACACCCCAGATTATCCAGAAATCCGAATTGGTATGAGGGAAGAGGTAAGGATAGAGCGGAAAATGTTTTAAAAGGAATAGAAAAAGGTGTAAGTATGGGAGCAAAAATATTACCTTTTATTTTATAAAAAATATTAAGTAAATATATAACAAAATGGTGTTATTAATTATATCAATTATTTCAATTACTTTTTCTACAATTTTTTTAATTTATTTTGTAAAATCAAATTTATAAAAAAACATTTAAGAATTAATTTTTAATTAAAAGTAAATTACCAAAAATTAAAATCTAACATTATATTATATATAATGAAGAATTACAATCAAAAGCATTTGTGGAAAGTTGAAGTTTTAAATCCAGTTAGTAATAATGTTATTCAATCAAGCACCCATAAAACTATTAATGAAATAGCAGAAAATTACAAAAATATTAATTTAAATACTTGGAGAAATATTTGTATGGGAAGAAGTAAAGTGTATAATAACTTTATTAAAGTAAATAAGGTTGATAATGAAAAGAAACCAATAGAAAATGAGGAGGTTAAAGCAACCCAGCAACCAGAAATAAGTAAAAAAGTATCAGAAACAAAAGTAGAATTTGTATTAACACAAGCAAATGAGGATAAAGGTATTGTTGTTGATTTTTCGTAATATTTCACAAAAAACCTTTAAGAAAATCATTATTTAGAAAATTCAGAATATTTAGAAATATATAGATTATTTCAAAATATTTAGAAACATTAAGGAATTAATATTAAGACCATATTATAATAATTATTTTTTAATTAATTCTTTTAGAACATATAGTTTCTTTTAGTTTTTAATTTTTTATTTTTACAAAATTTATTTAAAAAATCCGAAATATCGTGAATTTTAAATTAATTATTTAGAAATATTAAGGAATTTATTTTTTTAATTTATATAGAGTTTTTTAAAAAACATATAGAAATTTTATTTTTATTTAAGAATTATTTATTTAATTTAATTAATTAATTAATTAATTGTATTTTTACAAAATTATTTTCTCTGTATAATATATAAAATGAATTCACTAACTTTCGCCAATCCGCTTTCTGTCGCTTCTGCTTCAAACTCTTCTGCTAATCCAGCAACCAATTTAAATAATATTTCAAATATTAATTCTAATTATAATATAACTAATATGAATGTTTTAAAAGTTTATAACAAAACTACAAAAAGATATTTAAATTTATATAAGAAAGGAACAAAGACCATAAACCAAAATGTTAAGAAGATTATTAAAAACAATATTAATTCTGTTGATTTACCTTATGGATTTTCAATAGATAAAATTAGTAAAAGAATTATACCTATGTTTTCTGGTTCTCAAAACAAAATCACACCAAGATTTAGGAAATTAATTAAAGAAAATCCAAATAGATTTAAATTATTTTTAGGAAATAACTTTTATAACTTCAATACTGGAAGAATTATTAATAAGGATTTAGTAGTAAAAAAGAATGGAGAATTTAGAAAAAAATATAAAAATGTAGTTCAAGCAAATGGAAAAATTATTCAAAAACCAAAAGGAAATTATCAAATGGGAAATGTTATAACAAGAAATAATGGTCTTAATAAATCATATATTTTCAGAAATCCAAATGCTACAATATCAAATATACCAGATTTTATTAATGTAATAAAAAATTCAGTATATAGTCAAATACCTTATCAATACCTTACAAGAGGAAATGTTAAAATTTTAATTAAGGTGGGAGAATCTTTTAGATATATACCATTTGAAGAAATTGATAATTTAGAAGATTATTTAAATAACTGGGCGGAAAAAGAATATGGTTCAGACGCAAGTGAAATAAGACCAGAAAATTTAGATTTTAGATTTTTTAGACCAACATTTATAGGAAATGAAATAAGTGGAGGAGCAAATAGAAAAAAATGTTCTTCTGAATGGTTTAAAACAGACAACGCACCTTCAAAAAATAATTTATGTTTAGAAGCACAATTATGTAGAGGATTAAAATTAAAAATATATCCAAAAATTTTAAGAAAAGAAATGATAAATAAATATAAATATGGAATTGAAGATAATAAAAAAATTGATATTAAAGTATTACATTTATATGAAGAATATTTAGAATGTAAAATAAATATTTATGAAGATACACCACATTATCAAGAAAATGAAAAAGGTGAAACAATTTTAGAACCAAATTTAATAAGAAAAAGTAAAAAATTTTATAATAAATCAATTGATATTTTATTAAAAGACGAACATTATTGTTTAATAACTGGAAAAAAAATTCAGAAAGGAAAATTAACTACAAAAGAATTATCAAATATGAAAAAATTAGGTTTTAAAACTGATACTAAATCAAATAATAAAACATTAGAATTTTATAAAGAATTATACACTAAATTTATTAAAGAACAAAAAGAAAAATATTCAGATTATTCAGAAGATAAATTTAATGCTTATAAAAAATCTGATAAATTTAAAAATAAATGGGAACAATATAAAAAAGATAATAAACAGAAAGGAAAAAAATTAAAAGAAATAGCAGTTTTCTTTGATATTGAAACGATTTTTGATATAAATGACGATAATTTTTTGAAGTGTTATTCTGGTGCTTGGTTTTGTTGGGATATGGAAAAAGATTTTAAATATAATGAAGAACAACATTTAAAAGATTGTTATTATTATGGTGAGAACGCATTAGATAAATTTGTAAGATTTTTACTTGAAGCACCAGAAGGAATTAAATATAAACCAATAGGTTATAATAATAGTAGATTTGATAATTTCGCTTTATGTGAAAAAGCATTAGAATATGGTGTATTAAAAAATAGTTTCTTTGTTGAAGGTTCTATTTTATATTGTGTTATTGAAGGTTGTTCTCCTTCTTGGGATTGTTGTAGATTTTTACCAGCATTTTCATTAGATAGAGCGTGTAAAGCATATAAAACTGAACCGAAAAAAGCACCAGATTTAATTAATCATTATGAAGTCCAGTGCTATTTTGAAAAAAATGGTATGAAAAAACTTCAAGAATTATTACAAAAAAATAAAGATTTAATTAAATATAATAAATTAGATTGTATTTCTCTTTGTGATTTAACTTTAAAAATGAGAAACGGATTAAAGGAAATGACTAACGGACAAGATATTTTAAAATCTTATACAATTTCTTCTTTTGGTTGGAAATTAGGTGAAAAATGTTGGAAAGAAAAATCTGAATCTGGTGAATATGATATTTTACCACCAGATAATTATATTGACGATTGTTTTATAAGAGAAAGTTTAACTGCTGGAAGAACACAAAGTTTTTATGGAAAAATTGATTTAAAAATGCCTTTATGTATGGGTGATATTAAAAGTTTATATCCTTCTGTTATGGGAAATTATGGTTCAAAAGAATCTCCTAATTTATGTCCTTATCCAGTTGGAAAATATACACATACAGACGAATATGTTGAAGGAAAATTAGGAATATATAATGTTGATATTATACACCAGAAAACAAAATGGGAAAATGAAGAAGAAATTTATAAACAATTTAAAATAATTGAAGAAAAATATGGTTATAATTTATATAAAAAATATGCTCCTTGTGTTATTGCTGAAAGAAGTAAAGATAAACCATTAAATTGGTTTAATAGAGGATTAATTGAAAATAGAGTTTTAAATTCTGTTGATATTGAAGTTATAAGAAATGCTACTGGTGATTATGATTGTATAAAGGTAAAAGGTGGTATTTTTTGGGAACAATCCAGAACTGATATTTTTATACCTTATTTAGACCCTCCGAGAATTGAAAAATCAAAACAAGATTGGAATAAAGAAAATGACCCAGAAAATTATAATGTGGCGAAAAGAGAAGGAAGTAAATTATTATCAAATTCTTTTTCTGGAAAATTATTAGAAAATATACATTCAGAAATTCAAGAATTATTTTCAACTAAAAAATTTATTGAATTAGAAGAAGAAGATATACAAGATTTAGATATTATTGATTTTGGTGGTGGTTTATCTGTTATAACTGGTAAAAAAGATTGTAGTGAAGTTTATGATTCTATGAAAAGTAAAAAACCTTCATATTTAGGTATGTTTGTTTATTCTTATGCGAGAAAACTTATGTATAATAAATTATTAAGAAAATACATTAATTTATATATGGATACTGATAGTTGTTGTATGCCGAAATCTGAATGGGATAGATTAAATAAGGATTATGAAGGTAAAAATTTTGTTGATACTGGTGAATATGGTTGTATTGAAGAAGAAGTTTGTGGTAAAGATTCAAATGGAAAAATGATTTATGCTGATAGATTAATAGCAATATCACCTAAAAATTATTTAGTTGAAAATTCTAAATGTGATAATTTAAGTAAAAGAAAATTTAAAGGAATTAGAAAAACTGATTTATGGTTGCCTCTTGATTACTTTGGAAAAGTTGATTATATTATAAATAAAAATGGTAAAAAAGTTGTAAATCCAAAATGTAAATCAGTATTAAAAGTAAGAAGTTTAAGTCAAAATGATATTAGAAGATTTAGAGAAATTAAGGTTTGTAATGATTGTATTAATAATGTATTTAATAAAAAATCTTGTTGTAAATGTTGTAAAAATTATCAATCATTAATGAAAAAATCTTATACTACTGAAATGTTTGAATATATGGTAAATGATAAACCGATTGTAGTTTTTTGTAGTATGATTAATAAAATTAAATTCAGATATGGAGAAAAAATAAACTGGGATTATTCTGATAAATTAAATGGAAAATTAGACGAAAGTGTAATGGATATTATATTTAAAGGTAATAACAAACAACCAATAAGTTTAAAAATGGATAAGGACGAAGACGGAGAATATTTAGAAACATTTTCAGAAAGAGAAATAATAGATTCTTTCAAATTAAAACAACAATTTTTAGCAAAAATAGTATAAAAACTTTTTGGGGAATTAGTTTTATTATTATTTTTATTAAAGGATTTTGTTAATGATTATTAAAGGTTTTTCTTATTAAATTATTTTTTATATACATATACATTAAAAAATGTAAATCTACTATTTTTAATATATATTTTTTATTATATTTAAGAAAATTACAAAATTAATTTCTAAATATAATATATAATAAAATGGGTTTTCGTTGTGAATTATGTGATTGTTGGTTAAATGTCCTTCAATTTAGTCATTTATGTCCGACTTGTTATAAAATAAGAACAATAACAAAATGTTATAATGCTGAAACAATTTTAAATAGTTTAGAAAACAAATTTTTAATTGAACCAGAAACAATAGAAAAACAAGTTGAAAAAGATAAAGTTTTTCAAGAACAAGAAGAACAAAGATTAGAAAAAGAAATGGAAAAACAAATTGAATCATATAAACCAAAATCATTAGAACATTTTGATAAATGTATAATGGAATTACAGCAAGAAAGAAAATTATTTAATTTAGAATTAGAAAAGAAAAAGATAATTGAAAATAAAGAAGAAAATGTATCAGATAATACAAGAAAAAAAGAAAGAAAAAAAAGTGTATAAATATTTATAATCATTCATTTTTATAAATTTTTTTTTAAATTTAATAATTTTCGTAATCTAAATTTTTTCTAATTATAATATATATAAAAATGGATAATCTTTTAAAAAATGCTGAATCAATAGATTTAGACGAAGGTGAAATAAGAGATATAACAGAAGGAAAATGTAATATATTATCATATCATAATTTAGAAAATGTATCAGATATAAATGATATTTTAAAAAATGGTGCTTGTATTATTTTATATGAAACTCATTATAATGTAGGACACTGGTGTGCTTTGTTTGTGAATGTTGAAAATAATAATATTATAGAATTTTTTGACCCATACGGAAAAGCACCAGATACAGAATTAAGATATGCTTTATATAATTTAGTTAATGGAAAACCATATTTAACAAATCTTTTAGAAAAAAGTAAATATGAAGTTTCTTATTCAAATGAACGATTACAAACTTGGGATAAAGACACAAACACTTGTGGAAGGTGGTGTAGTTTAAGAATAAGATTAAAAAAATTAGAAAAAATGGAATTTGTTAAATTGTTTAAAGATAATAAATGTTATTTACCAGATTTATGGGCGACTTCTCTTACTTGGTTATACACCGAAAAAAAATTTTAATTTTATAAAAAGAATTAAGTAATTTTAGATTAATTTAATTTAATTTATTTTAAGATTACTAAAATATATTTTCTAATTATAATATATAAATATGTCTATCTTTTATAATGTTAGAATTGAAGGTGGTTTAATAACGGAAGACCGAGAGAGAAGTAATAATAACAACACAAGAACAAGAAACGGCAGAACATTAGCAGAATTTAGTAGTGAAAGAACAAGTAATATTGTTGATAATCAGAATGATTATGAAGTTGGTGTTGTAAGGTTTAAAATACCTTCTTCTACATTACCGAAATATATTTTAGATTATACAAGAGGTTCTGGTTATAAAGTTGGTTTTAATTTTAGACAATCAGCAAGAAATTTAGGACAAACTGGAACTGGATATAAACCAAATGAAGACGATAGAGGACAATTTTATGGTTCTATGGTTAATATGAATGGTGGTGATAATTATATTACGAGATATTTTACCCCAGCAATAGTTAATGCGGATTGGAATAATGCTTTATATGCTTTCCCAGACCCAGCAACATTAGACCCTTTACCAGTTGAAAATAATGTTATTGAAATACAATCAGACGAAGAATTAGTGCCTATTATGGATTCTGCTTTTCAAAATGCTTTTTTACAGCAACAAGTTGAATTTTGTAGAAGTAATACTTATTCTATTGGTGGAAGTCCTTATAAATTTACAAATCAAACAGCACAATCATTAACAAGGTGGGGAACTGGTAATAATTCATATACATTAAATTTACCAATTGCTTTACAATCATACGATTTAAATGTTAATGCTTTTTTCTTATCATTACAAAATATAAGGTCAAGTGGTTCTTTAAATGATTTAAGAATTTCAATAGGAATTTCTGGAACTGGTGCTAATGCTTTTGAATTTACTTTATTACAAGGTTTTGGAAGTCAAGGATTAAGTCAAATGAATAATCAATTAATTTTAAGTAATATATTTACAGAAGATTTTGAATCATTAAAATATAAAAAAAGTTTTACTGGTGATTTACAAGGAAAACCAGCAAGAAATTATTTAGCAAGACCAACTTTATCAGATTTATCAGTATTTAATGATAATAAAACTATGAGAATATTAGCAAATAGTCCTTTTTTTATGAGATTTACAAATTTAGGAAATGATACAATAACATTACCAGCAAATTCAATAAAAGTTTTATTATGTGCTAATGCTGTTTCAGATTCACCACCAGCGACCGCTTCTAATCTTTCTACCATAGCGTCCCCTTATGCTCTTGAACCAACACCAACATTAATTTATGATAATACAAATGGATTTAATGAAACAACTGGAAAATTTAAAATTAAAATGAATACAAGTTTTTTAAAACCTTCACCACCAGATACAACAATAAGCGGAACATTAAGAAATACAAATGGTAATAAAATTTGTTTTAATAATAATTTAAATTCATTATTTAATTTTAATACAAAAGATTGTGAAGAAAGTTTTTCAGTAAATATAGGAGGAACTGGAATGGCGACAGAAGATAATGGAATAGATTTAGAAAGTAAATTTTTATTTATACCTATGGGAACTGGAACAGAAATTAATTTAGACGGACAGAAAAAAGATATAGAAATATCAGAATTAAACCCTTCAAATTATAAAAGACAAATTGTTTCAACATTAATTATTGCTACAAATTCTATTTCTGTTTCTGGTGAAATATTACAAGGACAAAATGAATCCAGAAAAATGCTTACTGATTTTGAACCAGATTTAGACCAAACACCAACAACTTTTCAATATCAACCTTCTGGAAATATTAGATATTATCCTTTAAAAGCAACATTACCTTTAAGAAAAGTTGGATTAAAAATTTTATGGGAAGATATTTATGGAGGTGTAAATGATTTTTATATTCAAAATGGTGAAGAAATAACTATGAAATTAGAATTTAGACCAAAAAATTATATTCAGAATTATCCTATGAATACAAGATAAAGAAAAACCTTTAACAATTATATAACTTTTCTTTAATAAAAATATTTTTATAGACATATACAAGGAAATTTGTTTTTTTACTTTTTTTTAATTAATTATTTTCGTAATTTAAGAATATTTAGAAAAAAAATTTCTAATTATAATATATAAAATGAGTCATTTATTTGTAAAGGATAAAACAACTGGTTCTCATACAGAAGCACAATCAGAAGGAGGAAGATTAACAACACAAAGTTTATTAGTTGGTTCTAATGATATAAATGGAGGAGCACCACACAGACATTTAACAATAGACGGAAATGGAAGGTTATTAACTTACCCTTACCAACACCCTAATTCTTGGACTAATACACACCTTACTTCAATAAGAGATTTATTAAGAGGAGAAACAACAACAATATGGAATGAAGGAGATATTGGTGATAATTACGCTCATACTTCTGTTAATGCTGGTGCTACATTATCTTTAAGTATAGATTTAGGAGAACATACAGCAGATTTTAACATATTATTTCTATATTCTACAAATGATTATGACCCTTCATTTTCAAGAAATCAATTTAAACTTCAAGGAAGTCCCAATAATATTACTTTTTTTGATTTAGAAAATAAATCAACTTCTAATAGTCAAACACAAAATACATATTATATAGGAATTAATGATACAGACACCAAAGAAAAACCTTTTAGATATTGGAAATGGAGTTATATTAATTCTGATTCTTCTTCACATTTAAGTAAAATTGGATATGTATTAAGAAAAATATAATTAAAACATTAAGATATTAACATTTAGTTTATTTAAGAAATTCAATTAATTTATTTAGAATTAATTTAATTTTAATTATTTTCTTTAATCTTTTTTTTATTTTTAATTTTAATTAAATTACGAAATTAATTTAATTTTATTTAATTTAATTACTCAAAATTATTTTCTAAATATAATATATAAAATGTCTGTTCCGAGTAGAGTTATAGTTCCTATGGTGGATTTAGAACAAAATTCTAATCCCCACCACAAAGTTGTAATGAAAGGTGTAAAACAAATTACCACAAATACATTAACCGCCGATTCTTCAAATAATACCCAAGCATTATGGAGTTTTCAACCTCCTTCACAAAATTCTATTATTGATAGAAGGTTTCTTTTAAGGTGTGAAATGTCTGTTGTTAATAATGGTGGTAATTGGGTTTCTGGAAATAATTATAATGTCCCACATACACACCAGAGATTTAATGCTACTCTTGCTCCTATTGTAAATGTTCCAGCGGTCGCTGCTGGGGCGGCAGCACCAGCATTCCCTATTCCAGCAGTAGCACAAAACGCTAATAATATTAATGTTGGAGGTCAAGCGATTGTTGATAATATATGGTGTCCTCGTCAATTACCTTTAATGAGTTGTATAGAAGTTATTGATATAGAAATTAATGGAACTCATATTTCTGTGAGTCCAGCAGATTATATACACGCATTAATGAAATATACCACACCAGAATTTAGAGAAAAATATTTAAGTGCTACTGCTTCTTATCCAGATACTTACGCTGACTATACTTCTTCTTATGGTTTAGAAGAACACCCTTTCAGACGAAGAGGTGCTGTTGGTCGTAAAGGAGAACAACCAAGAGGGGCATTCGGTCAAAATGGTAATGGAACTGGAACATTAACTTATGTTTTTACAGAACCTTTATTTATTAGTCCTTTACTTGTTGGAGGTGAATTTGAAGGTTTAACAAATGTAAATCAAATTAATGTATCAGTTCGTTGGGGTGATTTAAGAAGAATGTTTAGTGTTATTTCTTCAAATGACGCTCTTTTAACTGGTGCTGGGGCAACACAAAAAAATAATATTAATAATGGTATTTCTGTTGTTGGTGATTATTCAGTAAATTTTGCTTCAACCCCAGAATTACTAATTAATTATTACACAGCACAAGACGATATAGCAATACCTAATGAAATAATTTTACCATATAATCAACCACAAGTTTATATTAAAACTATGGCGAATGTTAATGCTAATAATAATATTGGAATTGTTGGTGATAATATCAGAATAAATCAAATCCCTCAAAAAGTATTTATTTTTGCTTCAAGAAGTAGAGCAACAAGAACACCTTTTTCTTCTGATTGTGTATTGGGTGTAAATTCTATTAATGTTAATTGGAATAATCAAGTTGGTATTTTATCAAACGCAACACCACAAGAATTACATAAATTAAGTGTAGAAAATGGTTTAGATTCTTACTTTGACGAAAGTGGAGAAGGTGTTAAAGGTTCTCTTGAAGATTGGGGTGGAGCACCAGTTTGTCTTGAATTTGGTAAAGATTTACCATTAGAAACAAATGAATCTGTTGGAACTCACGGAAATTACAATTTAAGAATTGACGCAAATTTCAGAAACGCAAGTGGAGGAGTAATTACACCAGAATATTATATTGTTTTAGTAATGAATGGAAGTTGTATTGTTTCTCCTAATGAATGTAGATTAACTCTCGGTAATTTAGATATGTCTGAAAATGCTTCTGCTTCTTCTATGGGTTTATCATACCACGATATTAAATCGGAAGGAATGTTCGGTGGAAGTCGTGTTGGTGGTGGTTTCTTATCTGGTTTAAAACATTTTGCTAAAAAAGGAATGTCCCTTGCTGGTGGTCTTGCTTCTGCTTGTGAAAAATACGCCCCTATGGTTAAAAAAGGTGTTAAAATGAGTAATGCTGTTCTTGGTGGAAGTTCTGTTGGTGGTTCTAATGTTGGTGGTTCAAATGTGGGTGGTTCTTATGTTGGTGGAGGTATGACTTCAAGACGAAGATAATTTATTATAATAAATAAAAATTAGTAATTCAACTTTTTTTCTAATTATAATATATATATAAAAATGGTAAGAATTAATAATCAAGATTTATTCAGATATTCATTAGAAGAACCAAATAATTATTATGTCGGATTTAATAGAACAACAAAATATAAAGAAAATAAATTTTATAGTTATAAGTTAATGATAGGAGAAATTATAAACAAAAACCAAGATAATGAATATTATTTATTATACGGAAAAACCGCAATATATAATAACTTCATATCATTCACAACTTCAAAACATTTTAATATGTTAAGAAGAGAACTTATATCACAAAATAAAAAATATATGGTTGTTGATAGACATTTAAAAGTTATAGAAAAAAACTTTAAAAAAGATTATGATATTAAGAGAATAGAAATTAAAGAAAATGATAAAGAATTAATTTGTCCTATTACATTAGAACCAATTAAAGATTTTTATTATTTAACAAGTTGTAATCATAAATTTTCTGATTCTTTACATAAATGGACTGAAAAATGTTCTAATTGTCCTCTTTGTCGTTCTGTTTTATAATTTTAGTAATATTATTTAGAAACATTAAGGAATTTTTTATTTTTTTATTTTTTATTATTTAATTAATTATTAATTAATTTTTAATTAAATGCTTTTTTACAAAATTAAAATATATTGTTATATTATATAATGAGTGATTTTACAATTAACCAGATTAAATACAAACAATTAAGACAATTAAAAGTTTTAAAGAATATGTATGAAGATAATTATTCTTTTGAAAGTGATTCAGAAGAAAAATTCTATAAAGAAATATGTATAGAAATTAAAAGAAAAGAAGAATGGAGAGATAATAAAGATAAACAAAAAGTATTAAAGAAAATTGAAGAAATAGCATTTAAAAATACTAATAAAAAATTAGGAATAAATAAAAATGGTGTTGATTTAGATAAAAAAAGAATTGATATGAGATATGGATTTTTTCACGAACCATTAGCATTAAAAAAAATATCAGATACTTTAAAAATTGATAATATTTATAAGAGAAAAGGTCATTATGAAGAATTAGATTTTTTTATTGGAAATAAAAATGATTCTGAAAATGTTGAATATGATTTTGAAGTAAAAACAAGAAAGGAAAAATATTGGTTTGGAAGAGAAGATATAGACACCTTAATTTTTGGAAATAATAAATTAATTAAATCATTAGATAGATTAAATAAAGGATTATGTAAAAGGTGTTTTATATTATTTTTTATGTATGTTGATACTGAAAATACTGATAAATATGGTTTTAAATATGGTAAAAAAGGAGTTGGAGAAAAGGAATTATTTTATTGGGAAATTAAATTAGATAAAAAATATAGAAAACAACAAATAAAAAAAATTAGTAAAGATATTTATAATATGGATAGAGGTGATAAACCTAAATTAAATGTTGAAGTTTATAAAAAATATATTAAACATATATCAGAATTAAAATTATAATCACCATAAAATTTTATCAGCATAATAACTATTAGTTCTTTTTTTATCCTTCATTTTTGGTTCTTTTGCGTGTCTTTTTAAATAATTTTTTCTTTTTAAATCTGCTTCTTTTTTAGGTAATAATTCTAAATAAGTCGCATAATCTTTATAACCATTAGCACCAACAGAACCAACCTTTTCACCTTTTTTATTAAATATATCTACTTTTTTCTTCTTATTTGTTGAAGGTTTTATTGTTAATCCTAATTTTTCTGCTTTTTTAATTTGTAAAGGTTTTATAATATAATTACTCATTATTATATAATACATTTAGATAATTTTTTTAATTTTATGTTCTCCATTTTTCTAATATATTTAGAATTATAAATTGTTTTATTTTTATTAACTTTCTCTTTATTTTTATTACTTTTTCTCTTTTCAAATTTATCCATTTTACAATAAGGTTAGATTATTTTTTTGAAGGATAAAATTTTAATGTTTTCCAAAAAACACGACCTTTCATATCTCTTATTTTTTTATTACTTAATTTTATTAAATCTTCTTTCTTATGAAGTTTTAATAATTCTTCAATTGTTATAGGTGTTTTATCATTAATTCTTTTTAATGGACGACATA
>TARA_R110002073_G_scaffold172143_1_pt1 | contig 19619 bp, 20 predicted proteins | sample TARA_R110002073 | Tara Oceans TARA_R110002073 (sample SAMEA4397174) | marine metagenome | biome: Polar Biome; feature: [DCM] deep chlorophyll maximum layer (ENVO:01000326); material: water (ENVO:00002006), including particulate matter (ENVO:01000060) such as... | depth 40 m
GGATGGAAGCCCGGCAGCAGCACGATCTTTCGCATTGCGTAGACCGAGCTCAGAATCGCCGAGATACCTGCGATATGATAAGGCGGTACGCACACCAGCTGCGCTTCGTTTTCCCCGGCCGAACAGAATTCAACACTGCCAAGTATGTAGCCCAGCAGGTTCGCGTGTCGCAACAGGGCGGCCTTGGGGGCGCCGGTCGTGCCACTGGTGAAAATCTGCACTGCGATGTCCTGCCCGTCGCTGTTTTCCTCGAGAGCGAAGTCCCCGGCGCGCTCTGCCGCAGCGATGAACCCGGTGCGTGAAAGACAGTGATGATCGGATGCGCCGTGGAGTTGCCCGATGCGGTCTATGTCACCAATGATGCAGGCGGGCCTGATGCGGGCAAGCAGCGCCGCGAGGTCCGCGTCGGGTAGGCGATAATTGAGGGGCACATAGGGCTTGCCCGCAAGGGCCGCGCCAAACAGGGCAATTGGCGCCGCCTCGCTGTGTTCGTCCAGCAATGCAACATGCTCGCAGCCGGTGTCTGCGATAATGGCTGCGGCCCCAAGTGCTGCCTGGAGCAGTTCGCCATAGCTCCAGTTGCGCCTTGTGCAAACCAGCCCGACGCGCTGCGGGTCTGCGTCTGTAGCCATTTGCAGAATCAGCGCGACGTTCATCGAAGTGTCAGTCGGAGGCGGGCAGCGGCTTGGCTTCCTTGAATGCCATCGGAACGCCAGCAATCGCCAGCGTGCCCTGGCCGGCTTTCACACACAGCACTTCCAGTTCGCCGCTAGCATCAACGTAGCGTTTGCCGATCTGACTGCCGGCGGCAAACTCCTCGTTGATCACTGCTCCCTCGTCGGGCTTGTCTTCAGCCATCGGCGCGCCGCCGCACTCTATGGTCACATGGGCTCCACGAATCACCATGACTTCAGTATCACACACCGCGCTTTTAAGTTTCGTTCCGGGTTTCATTATTATCTCGCAGCTAGTTGCAGGCGTGGGGGCAGCAACTCGTTATTCCGCCTTGGCCCACGTCTGGCTTTCATCAGGCAGGATAGGCTATCCCTCCCGCTTCGCCAACCCGACAGGTAGCCCCGATGCGCCAGGTGCCTCCGTTCCTTTTAGTGCGAGCGGCAAGCGTACTACTTTTGAGCTGTTCGATACCGCCCCGGACAGTGCCTGTCGCCCGGTTTCACCGCGCGCACAATAGAACTATTCTGTGGGTAGGGCAGTAGATGCCGACACGATGATAAGAGCGGGAGATGACATGCACAATCACATGCACTACGAAACCATTCTGTACGAGGCATCTGAACACATCGCGACAATAACGTTGAACCGGCCAGAGCGCCTGAATGCATTCAATAAAAAAATGACCGATGAATTGAAGCATGCCTGGGAGCAGGTCAAAACGGACCGGGAAATCAGATGCGCCATCGTGACCGGAGCGGGCGAAAAGGCGTTCTGCACCGGCGTGGATGTAACCGGATATATAGAAGAGGGTGATTTTGAGCTTTCCAGGCAACCGCAATCCACACCGGATTTCCTGACATTGACGGCTATTCAGAATCAGTGCTGGAAACCAGTGATCACCGCCATTAATGGCATGGTGGTGGGCGGCGGACTGCATTTCATAGCGGGTGGCGATATCACGGTCTGTGCCGATACTGCCACGTTCTTTGACACGCATGTGGCGGTGGGTAAGGTCTCCGGTCTGGAATCCGTGGAGTTGCTGCGCAGAATTCCATTCGAGGCAGTGGCCCGGCTGGTGTTGCTCGGCGGGGCGGAAAGAATGTCGGCGGCGCAGGCGAAGGACGTTGGGCTGGTGAGTGAAGTGGTGCCCGCGAACGAGCTGATGCAGCGCGCCCGGCAACTGGCGGGTTACATCGCGGCCGGCTCGCCCGCAGCGGTGGCGAATACCAAGCGAGCCATGTGGCAAAGCCTGGAAGGCGGTCTGGGAGAAGGGCTGGACAATGCCTGGGAAATTATCTGCGAGCACAACTCGCACCCGGACAACGAGGAAGGGCCGCTGGCAAAGTACGAGAAACGCGTCGCCAACTGGAAGCCTTTTGAGCATCCCTGAAGCGCGCCGTGGCAGCAGTCTCGTGCCCCCCTTGGGTCAGCCCGGAGCATGGTGTCGCAAGCCCGCGCGCGTATTCTTTCCCTGGGGACTGGACCCAGGGAGATAATAATGACCTTAGCCAAACGAGCAAACGATGTGCAGCCCGTCCACTGCTTCCGGACGGAGCGACTCTACCAGACCGGCCAGAAGTGGTATTTCATGACCCGCGAGGGCACCGAAGAGGGTCCTTTCGATGCGCGTGGCGAAGCGCTACTGCGTCTGGAACGCTACCTGAGTGTTATGAATTCAGGTTTGCTCAGCCCCCAGTGTGAGTTGAGCGTGCTCCCGTACTGAGAAGATAGCGGGGCCAGGCAATCAGGGCTGGCCCTGCTTGACGCCCTGGAGAAAAGCCAGGGTGCTGCTTTCCAGCATCTGGGACGCATCCACGCCGGGCAGAAAACGCTCGAGATATTGATTGATCACCAGGTGGCTCAAACCCATTGCCATGGCCCAGAGCTTTACCGCCAGGTCAAGCGGGTCCGCGTGGGTGAGGTTCTGCTGCGCGCACCACAACTCAACTTGCTCTACCAGCACGTTGAAGCCAGTGACACGAAACTGGGCATCCGAATCATCCAGCTGTGCCATTAATTGCACACCCCGTTCCCCCCACATCAGGTCGAAGAATGCGGCGCGTTCCGTCACAAAGCGAATGTAGCTTTTACCCATGGCGACGATACAGTCTGCACTGCCCTGGACGCTGTTCCCCTTGATTGCCAGCATGTGATTGCTGAGATCAAAAAAACCGAGTTCACTGACGGAACGCAACAGGTCGTCTTTGTCGCGAAAGTGCCGATAGGGCGCCGCACTGCTGACGTTCGCGCGCCGCGCCGCGTCGATCATGGCGAAGTCCTCCGAACCGGATTCCGCTATCAGTTCAGCCGCGGCCACCACCAGAGCATCTTTCAGGTTGCCGTGGTGATAGCCTTTGCGCTGCAATTGCCTGCCTTTAGCAGCCATGCTGCCTCCCTTCAGTTAGCGGTTGCCGGGGTCGAGTCGGCGTTCGATGGCGTACGGATTGCCTCAGTCTCCCCCGGCAACGTTCGGGCTCTAACCGTGGCGAGAAAGAGCGGCGGTACCAGAAAGAATGAAATGATGGTGGAAAGCAGTACGCCCCCGGCGATCGCCATTGCGAAGGGCGGCCAGAACTGGCTACCCTCGAGAATCAGCGGTAAAAAGCCGCCGAAGGTCGTGAGTGTGGTCGAGATGATATGGCGGCTGGAATCCATCACCACCCGACGGATATCACGGCGACAGCCGCGCCTGGCACCGGCGTGTCCCTGCAGGGCGGTAATGATGATGATCGCCGCATTGATGGAGACGCCGATGGAGCCGATGACCCCGATCATGGCCTGAATACCGAAGGGGTAGCGGAAAACCGCCAATGACAGCAGCGACAGCCCGAGCGAGCAGACACACACCAGTAACGCAATCGCCGACAGTCGCCATGAATTGAAAGTCAGTACGATAGTGGCCAGCAGGGCGGCTGCAATCAGCCCCATGGGCGCCATGATCTTCGCCACCACATCGGCGCGTTCATCCGCATCTCCCGCAAAGCGATAGGAGTAGCCTTCGGGCAAGGTAACCGGGTTGGCGCGCAAGTTCTCCTGCAGTAACTTGAGCGCTTCCTGTGGCAGAACTCCGCGTACCAGGTAGGCCTGGACCGTGTTGATACGTTTGCCATCCAGACGACTGATGGGGCTCTGTGAGGGCAGGAGACGGGGGGTGGCAATGACACTCAACGGCACCGAGGCGATACCGTCTGCATTGCCCAGAATGCCGCGGGGTAACGGAATACGGATATCGCGGATGTGCTCAGTGCTGCCCCATTTCCCTTCGTTCAGCCTTACGCGCACCGGCAGCCGTTCAGTGCCCTCTAGAACTTCGCCTGCCAGACGCCCGTTGAGACTGTCGTTGAGGGCTGTTGCGGCATCGGCGGGCTGCAGCCCGGCCTGACGCAGCATGTTCTCATCGAGCTGGAATAAGAGCTTTGGCGCGCCACCGATGAGGTCGGCGTTGGTGTGGGTGACGTAGGGCAGGGCGTCCATGCGCAGCCGAAAGCTTTCTCCAAGTTCCTGCAGTACCGCCAGATCGGGCCCGGTGATTTCGATTTCCACCGGCGCGGTCACCGGTGGTCCCTGATCGATACCGCGCACGATGATCCGTGCCTGTGGAAATTCCCGGTCCAGTTCCGTCTGCAACTCGCGTATCAGATCGTCGGTGCGATTCTCGTCACGCGTTAACACGAGCGCTTCCGCCCAGGAAGCAATCCCTTCCTTCATTCGGAACATATTGTAGTAGAAGGCCGGGGCGCTCTCGCCAATACTCCAGTCGACGCGACGGATCATTGGGTCCCCACGCAGGCGTTGGTCGATACGCCGCGCGAGTTCAGCGCTGTCGTATATCGAACGACCATCCGCCAGCTTCACCTGTATATACAGCTGGTCGCGGTCGGTGCCGGGGAAAAACTGCGCGGTGAGCGTGGGGAAGGACAGAAAGCCACTGACGGGTAATGCCAGTGCGAGTGCGATACTCGCGACGGGGTTTTGCAGGCTCCAGTCCATCGCGTTGCGCAGCAGGCGACCGCCGCGACCACTATTCATCCCGCCAACATACCAGCGTGTTTGCGCATCGGCCTGGCGCGGCAACAGCCAGGCAGCCAGTACCGGTGTGATGACCAGGGCCAATACCGTGGAAGCGGTCAACATGATTATCACCGCGGTTGCGATGGCACCTACGAAATCACCGGCGGGTCCAGCGAGGATGGCCATCGGCATGAATGCCAGTATGGTAGTGACTGCCGAGGCAATCAGCGGTACGCGCAGGCGGTTTACCGAACCGGTGATCGCCTCCAGTGGTTGGCGGCCCGCGAGCAGACGCTTGCGCACCTCGTCCGTCATGACAATAGAACCGTCCACCAGCAGCCCGAGCGCAACAATCAGGCCGGTGACCGACATCTGGTGCAGAGCCATGCCCATGCGATCCATCACGCTAATCGAGATAAGTCCGCAGAGCGGCAGTACCACGGCGACAACTAACGCCGCACGCCAGCCGAGAGTGAACAACAGCACGATAATCACGAGCATGATGCCGATGCCGAGGTTCTTCCCCACGTCGTAAAGTCGCGATTCCGCGTAGCTGCTCTGGTCGTAACTCAACTCCACCGAGAGGCCGCTGGGCGCCTGTTGCCGGTATTCTTCCAGCAGGTCGCGAAAGGTCGCGCTCCAGACATCCACCTGCCGGTTGGGCCGCATGATACTGCCGACCAGAATTGCGGGCCTGCCCTGGGCAATGGCCATGCTGCGAGGGGGGCTGGCGATCGACTTGCGAACTGTCGCGATATCGCGCACGCGTGTCACGCTACCGTCGGCTGCGGTCGCAACGATCACCTCGCTTACCCGTCCCACTGAATCGAACTCGCCAGAGACTTCAATCAGCAGGTCGTTGCCCGCGCCTGTTGCACGACCGGCCGCCACTTTGGCGTCCGCGGCCTGCAGTGCAGCGCCGACCTGCGCGAGGCTCAACCCTCTGTTGACCAGCGCGCTCTCGTCAACGCCAACCCGGATCTCCTCATCGGGTTCGCCGAACACCTCCACGAGTTTGGTATCCGGGAGGTTGCGCGCCCGGTCGGCGAAATCGCCCGCGAGCCGTCCGAGCACCGACAGGGGAATATCCTCGGCATGCGTTGATGAAAAGGCGACAATCGCCGTGAAAGAAGTGAGCCGGTTATTATCGAACACCGGGTCACCGGTACCGGCGGGAAACTCGGTGGCGGCGTCGGCAATGGCGTCTCGAACTTCAGACCATACCCGCTCGAGCGTTTCCGCCGAGAGTGTGTCGAGCAGGCGGATAGTCAGCAGGGAGACGCCGCTGCTGGAAATAGAGCTGAGCTCGTCGATCTCTGAAATTTCGCGCAGTTCGTCTTCCAGTGGGCGCGTTACCAGCGCCTCAACCCGATCCGGCGTTGCCCCGGGGACAAATGTCGTCACGGTGCCGACAAAATTGGTCAGCGCCGGATCCTCCTGTCTCGGTATTGAATGCAGGCTGGTGATTCCCACTGCAATCACGCTGACGATGATCAGCGCAAAATAACGCGAGTGCCGGAAAATTATGCTGGCGAACATGTCAGTTTGCCGGTCGGGGTTGAACGCGTGCACCGGCGCTGAGGCGATGCACCCCACCGGCGATTACCAGCGAATTGTCCGGCAGGCTGCCACGCACGAATACCTGGTTGCCACGAATTTCGATCACCTCCACGGCTTCCCGCACGGCGCGCGTTTCGCCGCTGGTGTCGTCGATTCGAAGTACCATCCACAGCCCTCGTTTGCCTTCCTGTAGTGCCTCCATAGGGAGCCAGCCGCCCGAGGCCCTAACCGGTTCTTCAAGTGATAGCAGTGCGCTTTCGCCATCCAGTGCGGCGATTTCCCCGGGTACCGCGAACACTGCGGTTGTCGTGCGTGTAATCGGGTTGACATCTGGCCGTACGGACAACAGTTCCGCCTGATACTCGATGTTGCGCACCGACAGGCGGTAGTGCTGCCCGACCTCCAGCGTTGCCGCCCGCGATGCGGGGATGCCGATGTGGGCCTCCTTGCCAGTTGTTTCCACCAGACGTACAACCGGCGCGCCGGGGTTTACCACCGCGCCCTGATGTACATAGCGATCCGCGACGACACCGGTGTAGGGTGCGAGCAAACGCGATTTCTCGAGATCGATGTCAATCATTCGCAGCTGCGCGGTCATTGCGCCCAGTCGTGATTCCAGCGCAGAGGAGCGCAAGCGGGTTTGGTCGTAAGCCTCGCGCGACACTGCGCCCCCAGCGATAAGCTCCTTCTGACGCCCGGCAGTGATGCGCGCCAGTTCGAGTTCGATTCTTGCCTGTTCCAGCTCCGCAGCCGTGGCCTCGCGTCTCGCCCGCAGGCTCGATGCGTCCAGCGCCGCTATCACTTCGCCCCGCTCGACCAGCGTGCCTGGTCGGGGCGGGGCGGTTTGCAGCGTACCCGCCAGTTCGAATCCGAGATCCGCCTTTCTCCCGGCCACAACCAGCCCGAGATAGGCAGCTTCCCGGGTGTAGCCGGGCTGCAGCTGGTAAGGAACGGTCATAACAGGCAACGGTTCGCGCTGTGCCGGCAGTTCGGAGAGTGCGGCACGCATATGCAGGGAGCCGGTGATGGCCGCAGTGATAAGTGCCGCCGCCAGCAGGCCCTTGATAAGCCTGCCCGCCGCGCCTGAGCCCCGACGCGAGCGCGTAGAACTATCGGACATTCCTGACACCATGTTAGAGAAGTTAACATTATGTTACACGGTCTTACATTGCAGTCAAGTCCGCGTTTCCGCTTGCGGAGCAGGATCGATTCACGCACAATGCCGCCACTGTCGCGGGGCTCCTGGCTCAGCGACAGCCGCTGCGGTGATCCAGGCGGTCCCCTCGCAATGATAGGTAGCGAACCCCGCCAGGCCCGGAAGGGAGCAACGGTAGTTACCAACTCGTGTGCCGGGGTGTGGCTGTCTGGGTCGCCTCCCAATCAGCCTGTGCTCATTGCCGGTTTCTGTCCCCAGAGCGCTGGTGTATCCTTCTCCCTCAGGTGAATTAAAGGCGCGAGACTGCATGTCCTACCAGGTACTGGCCCGCAAATGGCGACCCGGTAATTTCCGCGAAATGGTCGGACAGGAGCATGTTTTGCGGGCCTTGATCAATGCGCTGGATCACGACCGTCTGCACCACGCATATCTGTTCACGGGCACGCGCGGCGTTGGTAAAACGACGATCGCGCGCATTTTTGCCAAGTGCCTGAATTGCGACAGTGGCGTGAGTTCGGTGCCCTGTGGTGCTTGCTCGTCCTGCCTGGAAATCGCGGAGGGGCGCAGCATCGATCTGCTGGAAGTGGATGCCGCGTCACGTACGAAAGTGGAAGATACGCGCGATCTGCTCGAGAATGTGCAGTACGCACCCACCCATTCCCGTTACAAGGTGTACCTCATTGACGAGGTGCATATGCTGTCCAACCACAGTTTCAATGCACTGCTGAAAACCCTCGAAGAGCCGCCCCCGCATGTGAAATTTTTGCTGGCTACCACCGATCCGCAGAAACTTCCGGCCACGGTGCTGTCGCGCTGCCTGCAGTTCAATCTGAAGAACATGCCGCCGGAACAGATCGTGGGCCACCTGTCGACAGTGTTGCGCGAAGAGGCCGTGGCATATGACGAAGCCGCGCTGTGGCTCCTCGGCCGCGCGGCCGCGGGCAGCATGCGCGACGCCCTCAGTCTTGCCGATCAAGCCATCGCTTTCGGCTCCGGAAGCGTGCATGAAGACGATGTGCGCAGCATGCTGGGCAGCGTGGACATCAGTTTTATATACCAGTTGCTGGAAGCACTCGGCGCTGGCGAGCCCGCGGATGTGTTGGCTGTAGTCGCCGCGATGAGTGAGCACACGGCGGACTACGTGGCCAGCCTGGACGATTTTCTGTCGCTTTTGCACCGCGTAGTGACAGCCCAACTCGTGCCGGAAGCCGTCGATCAGAGTTGGGGCGATGCAGAGCGCATTCGAAGCCTGGCGGCCGATTTGACGGCTGAGGACGCGCAGCTTTTCTATCAATTGGGATTGCAGGGGAAGCGCGATCTCGAGCTCGTGGCAGACCCGCGCGAGGGTTTCGAGATGGTCATGCTGCGCATGGTGGCTTTCAGGCCTGCGGCCGTTATCGACAGCAGCTTCGGCGCAGAACCGCCGCAGTTGCAGGAAAGCAATGTCGACGTCGCCCCGGAGGGCGGCGTTGCTGGAAAAAAGTTCGCTGACTCGCCGTCGGAATCAACAGCACCGACCGCGAGCCTGACAAACACAGCCGGCTGGCCAGCACCGGAGGCGGGGAATCCGGCGGCGACTTCAACCGCATCGGCGCCGCCGCAGGAAAGCCCGCAAACGACGCTGGCTACGCTGACGGTAGAAACCTGGCCCGCTGTTCTCGAGGCGCTGGATTTGAGCGGCATCGTGCACAATATAGCGTCGCATTGCCAGTTGCTGAGTAATACGGCGGGCGAAGTTCGGCTGGTGCTGGATAAAGACAACGCCGGTTTGTTCAGCGCCGGGCATGTGGACAAGATTCGACAGGCAATGGAAGCATTCCATGGCTGTGCCCTGAACCTCGTGATTGAACCCGGCGAGCCACATGGGGAAACACCGGCGATGCGCAGGGAGCGGCTGTGTGCGGAACGCCAGCACGCCGCCGTGGAGGCTATCCAGGGCGATCCGCATGTGCAGTCGCTGCTGACGCGCTTCGACGGTGAACTGGATATGGCATCCATTTCGCCAACCGACAACTGAATCGAGGAAGAACCATGCAGGGAAAACTGTCCGACCTGATGCAACAGGCGCAAAAAATGCAGGCTGAAATGCAAAAGGCGCAGGAAGCACTGGCAAGCGCGGAAGTGCAGGGGGAGGCGGGTGCCGGTCTCGTTAGCGTGGTAATGACCGGCCGGCACGATGTGAAGCGTGTGCAGATCGACGATTCGGTGTTCCAGGAAGACAAGGAAGTGCTGGAAGATCTGCTCGCTGCGGCGGTCAACGATGCGGTCAGGAAAATCGAAGCACACAACCGGGAGGCCATGGCGGGGCTCACGGCGGGCATTGATCTGCCGCCCGGCTTCAAAATGCCGTTCTGAGGCCGATACGCGAAGCGATGAAATTCAGTCCGTCACTGCAAAACCTGGTTGAGGCCCTGCGCTGTCTGCCCGGCGTGGGCCCCAAGTCTGCGCAGCGCATGTCCATGCATCTGCTCGAACGTGACCGCGAAGGTGCGAGCCAACTCGCCACTGCGTTACAGGATGCCGTGGAGCGCATTGGACACTGCACCCAGTGCCGGAACTTCACTGAACTGGAGATTTGCGAAATCTGTGCGGATACGCGTCGCGAGGCGCGCCTCGTATGCGTTGTGGAAACGCCTGCCGACGTGCTCGCCGTGGAACAGAGCGCGGGCTTTCGCGGCCTGTATTTTGTGCTGATGGGGCATTTGTCGCCGATTGATGGCATTGGCCCTGCGGAGATTGGTCTGGACCGTTTTTACCAGCGAGTGATCGACGAGGGTATTGAGGAAGTCATACTCGCGACTAACCCGACCGTCGAAGGAGAAGCGACGGCCTACTATCTCACTCAGTTGCTGCAGCCGGTTGGCGTGACGGTGTCGCGCATCGCGCACGGTATTCCGCTGGGTGGTGAGCTCGAGTATGTGGATGGGTCCACGCTTGCGCATGCGCTGGCGGGCCGCAGGCCAGTGGAGTAGCAGGTGGTGAACTGGCATCTGGTAACCGACGACGATGAGCTGGCCGGCTTGCTTGCGCGCGCCGACGATTGCGCAACCGTGATGGTCGATACAGAGTTTATGCGGCGCAATACGTTTTTCCCTCAGGCCGCGCTGGTGCAACTGTGTTTTGCCGGGAGTCGTGTAGACAGTGATACGGCCTGGCTTATTGACCCCCTTGCCATTGAGGACACCCGGCCTCTGGCCGAACTACTGGCGCGACCAGACCTGGTCAAGGTGGTGCATTCCGCAAGTGAAGACCTGGAGGTTTTCCAGCGCTGGCCGGGGGTGCTGCCGGAACCGTTGTTTGACACGCAACGCGCGGCCGGCCTGCTGGGCATAGGTTTCGGCATGGGCTATCGCAATCTCGTGCAGGAGATCAGCGGTGTGGACGTTCCCAAGGGCGAAACGTGCTCAGACTGGCTGCAACGCCCGCTAACGGACTCCCAGTGTGAGTACGCGGCACTGGATGTCATCTGTCTGTTGCCCGTCTGGGCAGAATTGCAGCGGCGCTGCCTGGAGCAGAACAAACTCGACTGGGTGCTTGCCGATAGCGCCGACGCAGTTGCAGCCATGCGCGCGAACGCGAGCGAATATCACCTGCGAATCAAAGGGGCGTGGAAACTGCAGCCGCGGCAACTGGCCGCGCTGGCTGCCATCTGTCGCTGGCGTGAAGACACCGCGCGCAGGCGCGACAAGCCGCGCGGCTGGATAATTGACGACCGAAGCTGTCTGCAACTGGCGCAATTGAATCCTCAGGATTTCAAACAACTGGAAGCGGTTCCGGAGCTGCCGTCACCGGTAGTTCGACGGTATGGCGAGGAACTGTTGGCGCTGCTGGCTGTCGAGCGCGAGACGCCTGAAAACGCGCTGCCGGCGAGCCTGCCCGAGCCTCTGTCGCCCTCAGAACGCAGCGCGCTGAAAAGCCTGAAACGCTGCGCGGCACGCATTGCCGACGAGCTGGGCGTTGTGCCCGAGGCGCTGCTGCAGTCCCGGGACTACGAGCTTCTGTTGCGTGAACAGACCGCTGAGCGGGCATCCACGCCCGCGCACTGGCACGGCTGGCGTCGCGATCTGGTCATCGCGCCTCTGCGACAGCATTTGCTCGGTGCGCTCTGATGAGCATGATCTGCCAGGTTTACCGGAGTTCGCGGCGCGAGGGCATGTACCTGTATGTGGATCATCAGAGCAGCATTGATGAATTGCCCGAAGCCCTCTTGGCAACCTTTGGTGAACCACAGCCCGTGATGTTGTTACACCTGACGCCAGAGCGCCGGCTCGCCCGCGCGACGGCGGTGGATGTCCTCAATAGTATTGATGCGCAAGGCTTTTATTTGCAGATGCCACCGGCGGTCACTCGGCATCGAGCGGCGGGCTCAGATGATGCCGGCGTCTGACGCGGCCACGCTCCCGCTGGCTGAACTGGATGAGACGCAGTGGGAAGCGTTGTGTGACGGGTGCGCAAAATGTTGCCTGCACAAGCTGGAGGACGAGGATAGCGGCGAGCTTTTCTTTACCAAGATACGCTGTCGTTATCTCGATGAAGAACACTGTCGCTGTAGCGATTATTCCAATCGCTCGCGGCTCGTACCCAATTGCATCAACTTGCAAGGTCTCGACCCGGGTAGCCTGAACTGGTTGCCCTCCACCTGTGCCTACCGCTTGCGCGCCAATGACCAGCCGTTGCCCGAGTGGCACTATCTTGTCAGCGGCAGCCGGCAGACGGTGCACGAGGCGGGGGTTTCGATTCGTGGGCGGGCCGTTTCCGATGAGTTCGTGCACCCGGACGGGTACGATGAACACATTATCCACTGGGTTGAGTAGGAGAGAACGGGCGGTGCTGGATCAAACATCCTATATGGTGGCGCTAGGCGTCTACCTGAGCGCAGCAGCGCTTATTGTAATCTGCCTCACATGGTGGCTCTGGCGGCGCGCGGGTGCGCTGTTGACGCTGGTTGTTGTCGCACTTGCGGCGGCTCTACTGTTTACACCGGCCTTTCCGCGACCGGGTGTCGATACCATGGCGCCAGCGACGATTGTGGCTGCTTTCCAGTACTTCACCGGGGGGTATGAGGCCGCCGTACACGCGCTGCGTCCATTGTTGGTGATCTGCGGCGCAGCGCTCGCACTGGCGATTCTGGTGGGCATTCTGGCACTGAGGCGCCGCCGCCTCTAAGCGGGCCGCCCCTACGCGGGCCGCCCCCGAGTTGATTAGGCGTCCACCAGTCTGTAATCTGTGGCGCTTTCGTAAAAACACTGAGCGAATATCAAATGGCAAAATTTCAAGGAACCGAGCGCTACGTTGCAACGGACGATTTGCGCATGGCTGTAAACGCCGCCGTTGCGTTGGAGCGGCCCCTGCTGATCAAGGGAGAACCCGGGACCGGCAAGACCATGCTGGCAGAAGAGGTCGCCCTGGGGCTCGGAAAACGACTTATTCAATGGCATATCAAATCGACCACCAAGGCGCAGCAGGGCCTGTACGAATACGATGCGGTATCCCGGCTACGTGATTCCCAACTGGGTGACGAAAAGGTTCACGATATTGCCAACTACATCAAGCGCGGCAAGCTCTGGGATGCATTCGCGGCGGAAGAGCAGGTGGTGCTGCTGATCGACGAGGTCGACAAGGCAGACATCGAGTTTCCGAATGACCTTTTGGTCGAACTGGACCGCATGGAATTTTTCGTTTACGAAACCGGTGAGACGATCAAGGCCCGGCATCGCCCCATTATCATCATTACCAGCAACAACGAGAAGGAACTGCCGGATGCATTCCTGCGTCGCTGCTTCTTCCACTTCATCAATTTCCCGGATCGCGACACCATGCGCGAAATTATCGGGGTGCACTATCCGAATATCGCCAAAGACCTCGTACAGGAGGCCATGGAGGTCTTCTTTGACGTGCGCGCCATTCCGGGGTTGAAAAAGAAGCCCTCCACCTCCGAGCTCATCGACTGGCTGAAGTTACTCATGGCGGACGATATTCCCGACGAAATCCTCAAGGACCGCGATCATAGCAAGGCGATTCCGCCGTTATACGGCGCGCTGTTGAAGAACGAACAGGATGTGCACCTGCTCGAACGGCTTGCCTTCATGCATCGTCGCGAGACACGCTAGCGGCAGGCGCAATGGTTGTCTTCCAGGTGACAGGAGGCACTAGCAGTGCTGATTAATTTCTTCCATGGCCTCAGGGATGCGGGTGTGCCCGTCACCACCCGCGAGTTGCTCGATTTGCTGGAAGGGCTCAAGCAGCATGTGGTGTTCGGCAGTATCGACGATTTCTATTTCTTCAGCCGCGCCTGCATGGTCAAGGATGAGAAATATTTTGACCGTTTCGATCGCGCCTTCGGCTTGCATTTCAAGGATCTGGAAGCACTCGACGATGTGATAGAGGCCCTGATTCCCGACGACTGGCTGCGCTCGGAATTCATGAAGAACCTGAGTGAGGAAGACAAGGCGAAGATCGAATCGCTCGGTGGACTGGAAAAGCTCATAGAGGAGTTCAAGAAGCGCCTGGAAGAGCAAAAGGAACGCCACGAGGGCGGTAACAAGTGGATCGGCACGGGCGGTACCTCGCCTTTCGGGCAGGAAGGCTATCACCCGGAAGGGGTTCGCGTCGGTCCGAACGGGCGCAACAAGAAGGCGGTCAAGGTCTGGGACAAGCGCGAGTTCAGGAATCTGGACGATTCCGTCGAACTGGGCACGCGCAACATCAAGGTCGCCATGCGACGGCTGCGCAAGTTCGCGCGCACCGGGGCTGCGGATGAACTCGATCTCGACGATACGATTACGTCGACCGCCCGCAATGCCGGCCTGCTGGACATAAAGATGGTGCCCGAGCGTCACAACGCGGTGAAGGTTCTGCTGTTTCTCGATGTGGGTGGTTCCATGGACCCCCACGTGCGCGTGTGCCAGGAGCTTTTCTCAGCGGCGCGCACCGAGTTCAAACACCTCGAGTATTTCTACTTTCACAATTTTCTGTACGAGAGCGTGTGGCGCAACAACATCCGCCGGCACAACGAGCGCACCGCACTACTGGATATCCTGCACAAGTACAGCCACGACTACAAAGTCGTATTCGTCGGCGATGCCTCCATGTCACCCTATGAAATCATGCAGCCGGGAGGGTCGGTAGAACACTGGAACGAGGAGGCGGGTGAAGTCTGGATGCGTCGTCTGCGCGAGGTTTACGACAAGGTCATCTGGCTCAATCCCGTACCCGAGGATGAGTGGCAATTCACGCAGTCGGTGGCCATTACGCACCAGCTCATGGAAGGGCATATGTACCCGCTCACCCTGAAGGGCCTGGAAGATGGCATGGCCTACCTCTCGAGGTGAGTGGCGTAGGCGATAAGGCTTGCCGTAACCGCCACGTTGAGTGATTCAACCCCGTTGCGCATCGGTATCGATAGCGCCCGATCAGCCAGCGCGCGCACCGCGCTGGAGACCCCTTCGGTTTCATTGCCCAGCACGTACACCGTGAAGGCCGCCGCGCTGCGCTCGAACAGGGATTGCCTGGCGTCGGCGCTGAGGATGCACACCTCGGCGCCTTGCGAGCGGCAGTTCTCAAGCCCCGCGATGAGTGTGTCACACATCAGCATTGGCGCGTGAAATACGGTGCCGGCACTGGCCTTGATCACCAGTGGGCCGAGTGAGGCGTTGCCGCTGCGGGCCAGCACGATGCCGTCCATGTCGCCCGCAGCGGCAGAGCGGATAAGCATACCCAGATTCTGTGGATTGGTAATGCCATCCAGCGCCAGCAGGCGACGCTTCGCGGTGCCGGCGGATGTGTCCAGATAGGCATCCAGCTTGCCGAAGGCGGGACAGAGAACGTCCAGCGCTACCCCTTGATCCTGGCGACCATTGCGTGAAATTCGCGCCAGCGATTCGCGGCTGTGCAGCTTTACCGGCAGTCCGCGCCGTTGTGCCAGCGCCCGTATCTCGGCGATGATCGCCGCGTCCCGATTGCTCTGCGCGAGATGCAATGCATGACAGCTGATGTCTGGATCGAGCAGCGTTTCGCGCACGGGCTTGCGCCCGTATACGGTCAATAGTTTGTCCAGTAATGCCCGGTCGGGCCGGGTGCCGCCGGCAGTGTCCCGGTTGTCGTTCATTGGCGCCCTGTAGCTGCTGTCAGGAGACGGTTTCCTTGCCGACAGCCAGCGCTGTCACCCTGTCTGCGGATTCCTTCATGCGCATCGCGATTTCTTCAACGCGGGCGCCTGACATCGGCTTTCCGGACGAGCCGGCGACAAAACACATGATGGGAACCTGTTTGTACACAAAAACCGGTACCGAGATTGTGCTGACCTCGTAGCGCGCTTTCGGGTCGATGCGATCGAGGTGCAGGTGTTCGTCGCAAAGGTCGTGCTGGTAGCGGTTTGCCGCCTCTTCCAGATGCGTGAGGCTCCATGAATTGTGAATGCGCTCCAGTTCTTCGCGCAGAGCGGCCTCTGCGCGGGTTTTGAGTGTGACTTCGTAGCCGCGCGCGCGAATCGCTATCAGCGAGACGCGCAGCTTCTGATCGAGTTTTTCGTTGTAGCCGCCGCGTGTTTCGTGGCAACGGGTCAGCCAGGCTTCCAGGTATTTTGCGTCTGAAAATGCCGTGAAGCAGGCAGCGACAGGTGCGGTGTTGGGCAGTCTTAGCCCCAATTGGAAGGAATCGATCATTTCCGAGGCGCGCCCGTATAGCGCCAGCAGCACCAGGTGTGTTTTCGAACGACCCGTCACAGCAAAACCGACGCCGAGATCGTGTTGCAGCGCTTCCAGTTCAGGCCTGGCGTACTCGAGTACCGGGAACTGGGCAAAGGCCGCATTGCCGGCGGCGATGATTGACGGCCCGAGTCGGTAGGCTTTAGTCTTGGGGTGCTGCACGAGAAAGCCGTAGTTGGCCATGGTGGTCAGGATTGCATGACAGGTAGCCTTGTTCAGGTTCAGGCGCCGCGTCATTTCCGTCAAACCGAAGGCCTGCTGCGGATTCGCCATCAATAGATCAAGGATTGCCAGCGCTCGCGCGGTGGGTTGTGAAAACAATGCCACTGTCGTAATTCTCCGGGATTTCTAGGGCTGTGGGCGGGCAAGCGGGTTCAGTATATTATACTTGAGATGCGATGTTAACGCCTGTTACCCACGATCTTCAAGGCTGAAGATGCAGCGGAGATGAGGGCGCAATCGCTCCCAGCGGAGGTAGTGTGACACGCTTCAGGCTGTATGGCACGAGTGCCTGCCACCTGTGCGAGATCGCCGAGCAACTCATTCAGGAACAGTTGTTGTTGGATCGCGGCGTGCAGGTGGAATTGCTGGATATCAGCGAGAGCGACGAGCTGTGTGATCGGCTGGGTTCACGTATTCCCGTACTGGAACACCCCGACGGGCGCATGCTGTGCTGGCCATTCACGGCCGATGAGGTAAACGCGCTGCTCTACGGTTGAGGGTTGCCAGCACTGGAGCCGGTTGAATTATTTGCCAACGCGTACGGCGAGCACATCACAGGATGCTCCATGCAACACGCCGTTGGCGGTTGAGCCCATGAGCAGGGCCAGACCATAGCGGCCGTGGCTGCCCAGTACGATAAGATCCGCGCCAAGCTCTTCCGCGGTGGCATGAATCTCTACTTCCGGCTTGCCAAGCACGATATGCTGGTGCTCGCTGTCTATCCCATTGGTTTCAGCGAAACGCTTGAGCTGGGCGGTGGCCTGCTGGTGAATTTCGTCCTGGATGCCGGAAAAGTCCATTGGAATATCGCCACCGTAGGCGAAACTCAGTGGTTCGATCACGTGTATGAGATGCAATTCAGAGCCGGAGGAATCGCTGAGCGCCCTGGCGCTTTGCATGACTTGGGCGGAGTCTTCGCTGAGATCAATGGCTATCAGGATTTTATGGTACTGGGACATGCTTGGTCTCCGCATCTGGCTGGGTGGTTGCGGTAGTTATAGCATAGAAAAATGCTTTTGCAGCGCCTTGTCTGCGCGGACGAGCGCGACATTCAATGCGGGTTTGACCTAAATCAGGAAGAAATATGCTGGCCTATTTTGTGATCGCCTTTGTTTTGCTGCTGGCGCTGGCACCACTATTGCACTTCAGGCCAAACAAGCGCCAGCGGGCGCTCGCAGCAATGCGTGAATACGCTGCTGTAAACGGCCTGCTGGTACAGTATCGCAAGTTTCCGGCGAGCGAGAGAAGCATACGGCCACCAGAGGGAGACATCATCTTTTACGGTCTGCGCCTGTCACCGGAGGATCGGCGTGCTACGCTCAAGGCAGTGTGGGTTATGGAATCCGGAGCCTGGCGCAGCCTCGGAAGCCGCATTCCGGCGCCGTCAGCGTTGCAAACATTGCCCGAGGGTAGTGTGGCCGCAGTGGTGGACGAGGCGGGCTGTGGCGTGTTTTGGATAGAGAATGGGGGAATGGAGCAGGTCGAGAGGATTTGCGAATCGCTGCGTGCCTGGGCAAAGGATCTGTAGTGTTGCGCAGCCAGGGTTGAGCCTCGCCGGCTCTGTCTTCCGGCATTTTTCCTTGACCGAAAGAAGCTGGGGACTTATATATGCCCCTTTTTTCGCTCCGGCCCGCCGGGGCCGCTGCGGCCAGATCAGGTTTTTATAAGGAATCTATGGGTAAATCACTCGTCATCGTGGAATCGCCAGCCAAGGCCAAAACCATCAACAAGTACCTTGGGAAGGATTTCGTCGTCAAATCCAGCGTGGGCCATATTCGCGACCTGCCCACTTCTGGCGGAGCCGGCAAGGTCGATGCGAAAGAGCGCGCTGCGCAGGCGGCCAAGACCCGCAAAATGCCCCCCGCGAAAAAGGCATCCCATAAAAAAGCCAAGGCGCGTGAGCAGTTGGTGCGTCGCATGGGTATTGATCCAGCCAGAAACTGGGCGGCAAATTATGAAATCCTGCCGGGCAAGGAGAAGGTGGTTAACGAGCTGAAAAAGCTGGCCGCCAACTGCGACGCTGTGTACCTGGCAACTGACCTTGATCGCGAAGGAGAGGCGATTGCCTGGCACCTCCGGGAGGCCATTGGCGGCGATACCTCGCGTTATCAGCGCGTGGTTTTCAACGAGATCACCAAGAAGGCGATCACGGAAGCTTTCGAACATCCATCCGAGCTCGATATGAACCGGGTGAATGCCCAGCAGGCACGCCGCTTTCTCGACCGCGTGGTGGGTTACATGGTGTCTCCACTGCTTTGGGCAAAAGTGGCGCGGGGCCTGTCTGCCGGTCGCGTGCAGTCTGTTGCGGTAAGGTTGATAGTGGAGCGGGAGCGCGAGATTCGGGCGTTTGTGCCCGAGGAATACTGGGAAGTGCATGCGGATCTTGCCACGACCGAGGAGGCAAGCATCCGCTTTCAGGTGGCCAGGCATGCGGGTAAGGAGTTCCGCCCTGATAACGAGACCACGGCGCTTGCCGCTGCAGCCGAACTGGAAAAGCTGGATTATGTCGTCAGCGATCGCGAGGACAAACCGACGCGCTCGCGGGCACCGACGCCTTTCATAACCTCGACACTGCAACAGGCTGCAAGTACGCGGCTTGGCTTCAGCGTAAAGAAAACCATGATGCTGGCGCAACGCCTCTACGAAGCCGGATACATCACCTACATGCGTACGGATTCCACCAATCTCAGTGCGGAGGCTGTGGCGGCCTGCAGGGACTACATCGGTGAAAATTTTCCGCCCCGCTATCTGCCCGATAGCCCGCGCACATTCTCTTCCCGGGAAGGCGCACAGGAAGCCCACGAGGCCATACGTCCGTCGGACGTGAATACCTTGCAGGGAGCGCTCGCGGGTATGGAGCGCGATGCAGAGCGCCTGTATGAACTCATCTGGCGACAGTTTGTTGCCGGGCAAATGCCGGATGCCGAGTATATCTCCACCAAACTCACTGTCACCGCGGGCGACTACAGCCTGAATGCGCGCGGCCGCATTGTGAAATTCGATGGCTATACGCGGGTGCAGCCGCCAGCCGGTCGCAAGAATGAGGATGCGGTACTTCCCGATGTGAATCGCGGCGACGGCCTGCAGTTGCAGAAAATTGAGCCGATACAGCACTTTACCAAGCCCGCACCGCGCTACGGTGAGGCGAGCCTCGTCAGGGAGCTGGAAAAACGCGGTATCGGACGTCCCTCAACCTACGCGTCGATCATTTCCACCATTCAGGATCGCGGCTACGTGCGGCTTGAAAACAAGCGCTTCTACGCGGAAAAAATGGGTGACATCGTCACTCA
>TARA_R110002073_G_scaffold48144_3_pt1 | contig 19588 bp, 11 predicted proteins | sample TARA_R110002073 | Tara Oceans TARA_R110002073 (sample SAMEA4397174) | marine metagenome | biome: Polar Biome; feature: [DCM] deep chlorophyll maximum layer (ENVO:01000326); material: water (ENVO:00002006), including particulate matter (ENVO:01000060) such as... | depth 40 m
GTTGCACTGGGATGCACTCGAATCCTCTGTTCGAGACAGTCTGGGAGAACGCTATGTGGAGCTGGATATTGATCCGCAGGCTATCGCGGCAGCGTCCCTGGCCCAGGTGCATCTGGCGAAGATACGCGCCACTGGTGAATGGATCTGCATGAAATTCCAGTACCCGGGGCTGGCACAGGTGATCGACTCGGATTTTGACGCAGTTGTGCGCATGCTATTACTGGCGCGCTGGGTGAAGGCGGGCCGGGAGTTGGACGACTGGCTGCAGTCCATGCGCGTCCACCTGCACAACGAGATCGATTACCGGCGTGAAGCGACGTACACACAGAGAATGAGTGTGTTGGTGGCGGGTGTGAAAGATACCGCCGTGCGCTACCACGTGCCGCAGTTATACCCGCAGTACTGCACCGACACGGTATTGGCCATGGAGTACATCGAAGGTTTCTCTGTGGCCGACCCGGATGTGGCAAACCTGTCACTGGAGCGGCGCAATGCATTAGCCAAAGGGATGCTGGAACTGTTTTTCTACGAGTTGTATCAATGGGGATTGTTGCAAACAGATCCCAATTTCGGCAACTACCTGCTACGCCTCGATGATCGACGCAAGAAAATCGCCGACGATGAATTGGTGCTGCTGGACTTCGGCTCTGTTCTGGAATGTCCCGATGATTTTCTGCTGCACCTGCGCCGGACGATCGACGCCGGGCAGCGACAGAATGTGCCGCAACTGGTGGAGGGCCTGATCGGGCTTGGATGCCTGCAGCCGGATGCGAGTGAGGAAGGCCGGACCCTGTTCGCCCAGTTTTGCCAGCATCTGCTTGAGCCGCTGCGACCGCCAGATCGCTTGCCGCCACAGTACCTCAATGAAAACGGCGAGTACTGCTGGGGCAGGTCGCAACTGATGCGTCGGGCCGGCGGAATGGCCGCGCAATCGACGGTCAGTCGGCACTTCACAACACCCTCGCGCGATTTTGCGCTGATCGCGAGAAAGTTAACGGGTGTATTTAATTTTATCGTGGCACTGGATGCCGAGTTCAATGCCTATGAACTGGTCGAGGCCCACATCCGTCGATGGCGGCAGGGGGAGCGACGTGGCGCGCAAAAATAAAGACAAGGACGACGGCTCTAAATCGATTCCCACCTCCCGCGCTGGGCGTTTCGCGCGTATGGCGCGCATGGCAGGCGGCGTCGCTGGCGGCATGTTGGCAGAGGGCTCGCGCCAGTTGCGTGCCGGCAAGCGGCCCTCGGCGAGAGATATGTTGCTGACGCCGGGAAACGCCCGCCGTGTGGCAGATCAACTGGCAACCATGCGCGGCGCGGCGATGAAGGTCGGGCAGATTCTCTCGATGGATACCGGGGAGTTCCTGCCGCGCGAACTGGCCGATATCCTCGCGCGTCTGCGCGATGACGCTCGCTACATGCCGGCGCAACAGTTGCACGCGGTCATGCGCGAGGCCTACGGCCCGGACTGGGAGAGCCTGTTCTACGGCTTTGAAACGAAGCCGCTGGCTGCGGCATCTATCGGCCAGGTGCACAAGACGATCTCTCCCGATGGCCGCGAGATTGTGTTGAAAGTGCAGTACCCGGGGGTCGCCGACAGCATCGATAGCGATGTAGACAATATCGCCAGCCTGCTGAGAATCTCGGGCCTGTTGCCCGACGGGCTCGACATACAGCCGCTGTTGGATGACGCCAAATGCCAGCTCCGGGACGAGGCGGATTACCTCAAAGAGGCCGAGTTTCTGCAGGCCTTTGGCGAACTGCTCGGCGATGACGAGCGGTTCCTGTTGCCGCAAGTGCTGCCGGAGTTGACTCACCGCAACGTATTGGCGATGACATACGCGAGTGGCAGCCCGATCGATTCCATCATCGATCTGCCGCAGGCCGAGCGCGATCGAGTGATGAGTGCGCTGATCGAGCTGATGTTACTGGAACTGTTCGAACTCAGGATGGTGCAGACCGATCCGAACTTCGCCAACTATCAGTATCGCCGACAATCGGGCGAGATCGTGTTGCTGGATTTTGGCGCCACACGCCGATTCAAGGCGAGTTTCGTCAACAACTACAAAAAACTCGCACGCGCCGCTATCGCCGGAGACAAGGCAAAGATCGCCGTTGCCGCCGAGCGACTGGGCTTTTCCATGGGGGAAAAGGACACCGTGTACCGCGAACTGGTACTGGACGTGCTGATGCTGGTGCTGGAACCGCTGCGCGATGATGTTGCCTACGATTTCGCCCGCTCCACAATGGCGCGCGATCTGTCGACGCTGGCAGAGGATGTGCGCGGTTACCGCGATTTCTGGCGGGCGCCGCCGATAGACGCGGTGTATTTTCACCGCAAGGTTGCCGGCATGTACTTGCTGGCGACGCGCCTGAAGGCGCGGGTCAACGTGCATCAACTGGTGCAGCGCTGGCTCACCTGAAGCGGGGCACTAGCGGCGTCGCGATTTCCTGCGTGTTTTTTTCTCCGGCAGTGCCGCTGCGTGCAACTCGTCAAACGACTCCTGTAGACACTGTGCGTAAAAGGCCGGGTCCGGCAGCATATCCCGGCAGGCGGTGAACGACAGGTTCACGGTTCCCTTCTTATCCTCAACCGTGCTGTAAACGATGTGAAACAGTCCGACATTGGGCAGCAGCGGGCCGAGGCTGATTGAGTCGATCAACGCGGCGCCGCACATGTAGAGTTGGAACGGCGGCCCCGGAACATTGGTGACAACCGTGTTGAACACAACACTGGCCTCGGCCAGGCCAGTGGCACTCGCCGTACGTATCGCCAGCGATAGCACATTGCCTGGCATTACGTCAGTGAGATCGACGGCAAAGCGCGGCCCCAATGCCTCGGCATAGGCTTTGGCGGACTGTGATTCCTCGTGCACGGCGGCAAGTCTTTCACAGGGGTCGACGATGTCGGTGCGCAGGGAGACATTCATGAACCCCACCATGTTGCCACCGGCGGCGCGTTCCTTGGCCGAGCGCACATCAATTGGACAGCCTGTAACCAGCGAGTGTTCTGGCAGTTCGCCCTTGCTCTGCAGGTACTTGCGCATGCCCCCGGCGACGATGGTCAGCATGACATCGTTTACTGTAGTGCCGGGCTGCGTATTCTTGATTGCCCGTATCTCTTCGAAGTCAAACTTGCGCGCCTCAACCACGCGGTGCCGTGAGATACGACCCTGGAAACGGGTTTTTGGCTTGTCCTCAAGGTTGTGGAAACTCTTATCCTGCCTGCCCTTGCGCAAACGCATGAAGGTGGGGCCGGCGTCCCTGAGCATATCGATCACCTGCCCCGGCTTGCGCCATGCGTCCAGATAGGCCTTGCCCAGCATTCTGGTCATGGACGGTCGTTCCACAATCCACGGCGGCGGGTCGCCGACGTCGCGGGTCTGTGGCGTGAGATCGTGCACGATGTTCATGAACTGCGTACCGGTGGCGCCATCCATCGCGCAGTGGTGAACCTTCATCAGCAGGGCGAAGCACCCCGGTGGGTAGCCCTCGATGTTGTTGAGACCTTCAATGACATAGATCTCCCACATCGGCTTGTCGCGACGCAGCGGCTGGGAGTGAATACGTGCGGTCAGAATGCAGAGCTGTCGCCAGTCGCCCGGTTTCGGCAGGGCGATGTGTCGGACGTGGTATTCCATGTCGAAGTCCGGATCTTCAACCCAGTAGGGCCGGCCCAGGTTGTATGGCACAAACGCCAACTTGCGCCGGAAGATAGGTGACAGGTGGACCCGGCTGTGCAGCATGTCGAGGATCTGCTTGAAACGCACTTTGCCGTTGGGGGCAGTGGACTGATCGTAGACACTGACGCCGCCGATATGCTGCGGCAGGCCGTCCAACTCAGCATGCAGGAACATGGCGTCCTGGCCGGATAACTGCTGCATACCTATTCCTCTTTATAGAGTTATTGTTGCCTCCAGCATACTGCCGTCATTTCTGGCGTCAACTGGTCTGCAGTGCTATCTGTGGCCGGTGGCGTTATTGCGCGATCCCCGGTACAGCCTGTCCTTGCTTGAGTCGGTTCAGGTAGCGGGTGTAGGTTGCGGGAGAGAAGGGCCTGCCCAGGAATGCCTCCACCATGTCCGCAGCGGGCTTGCTGCCGGCCGCGGCGAGTACCTGCTCCCGGTAATCGCGGGCGGTGGCCTTGTCGCGCAGACCATTGCGCTGGAAGCGGCTGAACAAATCCATCGAAATGGCTTGCGACCACTGGTAGATATAGTAGTTGGATGAGTAGCCATTGAGGTGGCGAAAGTTGTTGTAGAAGTGCGTGTTCTGCACATAGGGATAGGGAGAGTACTGCGCCTGTAATTCCGTCATCAGCGGCAGCAGTTCAAAGGTGTCGGGATCGCGGTTGTGGTAATTGAGGGCGAGGTTGGCGTAGAAAATTTGTGCGCTGGTATTGGCCGCTTCTCCAAAATGTTGGGCCGCGTTCATTTTCTCCACCAGCGCCGGGGAGATCGGCTGGCCTTTTTCATCCACGGCGAATTCGCGCAATGTCTCGTAGTGCCACACCCACTGTTCAAGCATTTGTGATGGCGCCTCGACAAAATCGCGTTCCATGGTCATGCCGGCAATATCCAGCCACTGCTGGGTGCCGGAGAACATGTTGTGCAACAGATGGCCGAATTCGTGCAGGAAGGATTCGACCTGCTTGTGCTCCATCAGGCCGCGCGGAAAATTGGTCGCCATGCCCGACAGTGGTATTTGTCTGCTCTTTAGCCCCGCTCGCAGGGTCCAGTGAGCGGCGTGTCCGTACTTGTTCTCGCGCGGGTGCATGTCGAGGTAGAAGCGCCCGATGGCCTTGCCGTGCTCGCGTATCTCCCACGCGGTGACGTCGGGGTGCCAGCTTGCGGTCCGCCACGGCACGATCTGCACACCAAACAGATCCTCGGTGAGGGCAAAAATACCGGTCTGGACCCTGTCGAAATGAAAATAGTTGCGGATTTCCCTGGCATCCAGTGCGTAGTCCTCCTGCTGTACCAGGTTTTTCAGCCAGTCCACTTGCCACGCCTGAACCCGTTGTGCCTGCGGATCGATTGTTTGCAGCCGCGCGAGCAGGATCGCCAGATCACTGTCGGCGGGTGCCTCCACCGCGGACCCCAGTTGTGCAAGGAAATGCTGGACAGTCTGCGGCTGGGCGGCCATGAGACCGTCCATTGCCAGCGCGGCATGGCTCTCATATCCCAGCAACACGGCCAGTTCGTGGCGGCGTGAGAGCAGCGTCTTCAGGGTCTCACTGTTCGAGGGCGTGGCGATGTTTTTGGCGGCCTTGAACAGGCGGTAGCGCAGTTCATCGCTCGACGCGTATTTCATCACCGGCAGATAATCGGGGTAGTCAGTTGAAATCGTGACCAGGCCCTGTGCATCCACCGGATGCGAGTCCCGGAAATCCTGCGGTAATCCCGCCAGTTGTGCGGGTGTGGCCTGAACGTAGCGCTTGTCCAGGCGGATTGCTTTCTCAAAGGCGCTTCCCAGGCGGGTTATTTCCGTAATCAGTGCGCGCACCTTGTCCCGGGTCGCCACATCACGGTCAACACCTGCCTGGCGAAACAGCCTGAGTTTCCGGTTCACCATGAAACGCTCTGAGTCACTGGCTTCGGTCAGGTCGATTGCGGCAACTCTCCGGTAAAAAGCCGGTGACAGGTTCATGGCTACGATGAAGTCCGTGTAATGTGCGATGCACTGCTCGGCAGCTGTCTGTACCGCGGGGTCCGGGTGTACGGCTTTCATGTACCAGATATGCTGGATCGATTGCAGTTCCATCAGTATCGCATCGTAGGCGCCGTACACCCGCTGCAGGGTGGCGGCCCGGTTGTCCTGCTCGAGGCGAGAGAAGCCCTCGCGGGCGCTGGCCAGCGTGCTGTTGCACAGCGCCGTGAGTTGAGCGCCGGTCAATGTGTAGTCCCAACCATCGCGCGCGCTGGAATGCGGGGTGCCAGCAGAGACAGCAGTGCCGAGGGCGAGCCAGATCAGGAGCGCGACAGGCGCGGCAAATCGGATTGCTGTCATTCCAACCTCCTGTATACAGCGCGTGAGTGGAGAAGCGCAGATCATCTGGTCCAGCACCGTCCGTTTGGTGTATGCAAGTATTCTACCCGAAAAAAAAGCACTGCCCGCCACCGGTGCGGTGGCGGGCAGTGCTGGAGAGTCCCCGGCCTAGCTGGCGGGGACGACCTGGCGGTTCTCGCTGGCTTCCTCTTTGCGTATGCGAGCGATCAGCGGCAGCAGCACCACCGCGAGCAATGGCGCAAAGACTGCCAGCAGTATCAGCAGGGTCGAGGTGACGCCATACCTGTCCAGCGCATATCCCAGTAACGGCCCGGTGCCGATGAAAATCGCCCGCACTGCCAGGCTGACCAGCGAATTGACAGTGGCGCGAAAAGTGCCCGGTACCCGTCTATTCAGCGCCTCGTAAAACAGGCTCATGCTCAGTCCCCTGGCGACCTGCAGCGCAAAGCCGAACATTACTCCGATCCAGCCCGCGCCCAGTGCCATACCGAGCAATCCGAACAGCGGCAGCGTACCTATCAGCAGCAACACCCGGTGCGTGCCCAATCGCTGCTCCAGCGCACTGGCATAGTTGGCAGAGACACTCACGGTGAGAGCAAAAGCCGCCCAGATATAGCCGTTCCACTCTATCGGAACGCCCTGGAACTCCCAGTATTTCTGGTAGATCCAGAATACGTAGACCGCCAGTAAGCCGAATGCCGCTATTGCAAAAGCCGTCCACAACACCACGGGTTTGCCGAATACCAGTAGCTCCAGAATAGAGCGTGCATTCCCGCGGTGGTTGACCTCGATCGTCGGCCTCGGTACCTCGACCAGCATCAGTGCCAACAGCAGCGGCATAAGCCCGATAACGGCCTGTGCCACCACGACTGCATCCAGCGACCACAGTAGCAACAGGCTGGCCATAATCCCGGCGATGCCGGATGCGGCGGCCTCGATGGAAATCAGGCGGCTGAGTGACTTACTGGTTGCCGTGCTGCCCTCGGCTCCCTGCTCCTGCAGGTACACCTCTGTATCGAACAACAGTGCCAGATCGGCGCCTGAGACAAGGCTGAAACCCAGGCCGAGGATGACTTCGTAGATCAGGAAATCGACGAAGCTGTCCGCCAGCAGCAGGAACAGGAAGCCTATTGCGAAGAACACGGCGCCCAACAGGATCGCGCGACGCCTGCCCCATATATCGGCGATATAGCCCGAGGGGACTTCGAACAGCGCGATAGTCAGTGCGAACAGTGCCTGGGTCTGCAGAACCTGGTTCATGGACAGGTCGTGACCCTGCAGCAACGGCACGAACACGGGGTTGATCACCATAAAGCTGTTAAAGAATCCCAGCAGGTAGATGTTTCGAATATTGTTGTGTAAAGACTTGTTCACTTTCCCTGTCCCTTTTTTGCTCAGGACCCTGAAAGCGGAGGTATTTCTTGCGAGAATAAAAAAAGGCCTCCGGAATCAGGGTTCTCGGAGGCCTTTTCTAAAGAGTGTCTACTTTAAGTGCTTCCAAAAACCTCGCTGTCCACCCACAGGCAGACCGCCGGCATCATGGCGATTGAGCCGTGACGCTTGCTGGTATGTGTCTGTTTAAACGCGGTTTTCATGGAGTTCACTTTAAAGTCAAATAAACGGTGTGCCGGTTGGCAGCGGCGGATAATGCCCTCGCTTTCACAGCGCGTCAATCAAAGAATGCGAAACGTGGAATAGTTCACAGCCACGCGTGCGCTGGGGCCCGCCGAGGCTGTATTAGGTAGGGGGGCTCCACACCCGGACTTTTTCGCGTTATCCTCACCCCTTCGCCAAGGGAGAGAGCCGATGATAAAACAGTGTATAAGTGCAACGGCGTTCAGTCTGCTGCTTGCGATGCCGTCTTTGCATGCGGACGAGCTTGCCGATGCCGCGCAGGCGTTGTGCGAAAAAGTGAAGTCCTGTGCCATGGCGCAGATGGAGGGACAGGAGCTCACACCCGAGACCAGGCAGATGATGCAACCCATGCTGGACAGCATGTGTACGCAAGTGCGCAGCAGGGTCGGTGAAGTACCTTCCAGTCATGCGCTGTACCAACCGGCTGTGGCCTGCATGCAGAGCATGAACTCAATGACCTGTGAGAACATGCAGGATGCCGGGGAAATGGTAACGCCAGAGTGCGATGAGTATGAACAGCTGGTGAATGAGTCAGGCGCCGCTAACTAAATCAAATAATTAATTGAATGGCACAGTTATGAAAAAAATAATTGCCGCACTGATCTGGGTAAACCTGTCGGTGCTTTTTGTGTCCGGCTGCAGTAATGGCAGTGACAATAACAATACAGCAGCACAGACCCCGGTCGTTGTGCCGCCCGATGAGAATTCGGTGTTTGCGGTGGCGAATGGCTGCTATGCCATTTCACCGGACGACGGTGAGAGCTTTTTGTCCACACTGGATTATCCGATACGAGACCCTGATACCGGCAGTGTAATGGAGGTCAGCGCTGCTGTGGAACTCAATTCCAGCGCGAGCCGCTTTCTGTTCAGGCCCTCCGACCTCGGCAAGTATTTGCTCTACAATGACAGGAATGGCTACCTGAGCTCGGATGGCCAGCGCCTGCTCACACAATTACAACTCGCGTTTGATATCCGCGAGGTCGAGGGTGAGGTTGTGGTCGAGGATCGCAAACAGTCCGAGGGCGAGTGGCAGCTGCGGGCGGCGCCGGATGGCAAGTTCACGCTACAACACATTCTGTCCGGTGCCTACATCGGGGAAGACGGTGCGATGGTAGCAGAGGCGGAAGCGGCAATACTATCGTTTGAAGAGCAGGCCGACTGCGCTGTTTTTCCGGAACTGACAGTGGATGCCAGCGGCGAAGTGAGCGTCACCGAGTTTGAAGATGGCTCCCTGTATGGCTTCGTCGAGACACATTCCCACCTGTTTACCAACCTGGGTTTTGGCGGCGGCGGGGTTTTTCACGGTGCACCGTTTCATCCTCTGGGTGTAGAGCACGCGCTGCCAAGCTGTGAGTTGAATCATGGTGTCGATGGCCGCAGGGATTTCATGGGCGCCACCTTTAATGAGGGAGTCGGCGATTTCAATGATCTGCTGCCGGCGATTGCGGTCGGTCAACTGCCGCAGAAAGATCACGATACAGAAGGCTACCCGACGTTTACCTCGTGGCCGGCCGCGCCGGAAAGCGCCACCCACCAGGTGCAGTATTACAAGTGGCTGGAGCGCGCCTACCTGTCCGGGATGCGACTGCTGGTGCAGCACGCCACCACCAACCAGGTGCTGTGCCAGTTGGTCACTGGCATCGGTGCCAACCCGAAACGCTACGACTGCAATGACATGATCGCCGTGGACAGAATCATTGAGGCGACCTACGCACTTGAACGCTATGTGGATGCGCTGGCCGGCGGCCCCGGTAAAGGCTGGTTCCGGATAGTCTTCAGCCCGGCCGAGGCGCGCGAACAGATCAAAGCTGGCAAGCTGGCCGTGGTCCTTGGTATCGAGACCTCTGATCTGTTCGATTGCTTCCTGGTGCCGTTTGGTGAGTTCAGCAAGTGCACCGAGGCAGACGTTGTCGCCAAACTGGATGACTACCACGCCAGGGGTGTGCGCGTGATCTTCCCGGTACACAAGTTTGACAACGCGTTTTCCGCCGGTGATGGCGACAGGCGAGTGAGCGATGTGGGTAATTTCGGTCACACCGGGCACTACTCCAACTTCGTAGAGTGTCCGGCGGAATTACTGACCTTTCCCGGTGGTTTCGACAAGGGAGGCTTGAGCTTTGCCAATCTCAACCAGCCACGCGACGTCTACGATTCACCGCCGCCATTTGATGTCAGCGGTTTCGACGAGAATCCGATTGGTGTGCTGTTGCCGAATCTCAGCCTGCTGGGCGGTGGGCCGCTTGAAGGTGAGTACTGCCAAAACCACGGCCTCACTGATCTTGGCGAGTTCCTGATGACAGAACTGATGAAGCGCGGCATGATTATCGAAGTCGATCACCTGCCCAGAAAGGGTTACAAGCGCGCTTACGAGCTGCTCGAGGAGAATGACTACCCCGCTGTGGGCAGTCACGGTCGCAACAATAACGGGCGCCTGTACCAGCTCGGTGGTATGTCAAAATTCAACTTTGGTCGCTGCCAATCTGCCGATACGCCCGCCACAATGGACGACAGCCTGGCGCAACGAGTGCAGTTGATGCGCGACGTCGGCGCCTTTGAGGCAGAGGGTTTCGGCTTTGATCTCAATGGTTTCGCCGGTGCGCCGGGGCCGCGTTTCGGTGAGAGAAGCAACTGCTCTGGCACACAGTCGAACCCTATAACCTACCCGTTCAAGTCCTATGCCGGTGACGTGACGCTGGAGCAGCCGATGGTCGGCAATCGCTCGCTGGATTTCAATACCGAGGGTATGGTGCATCTCGGGTTGGTGGCGGAGTTGATTGAGGATGTGCGTCGCGATGGCGTGACAGACGAGGAACTGGAACCGCTGTTCAAGTCTGCCGAAGGCTATATCCGGCTGTGGGAAAAATCCGAGCGTCGCGCTGAACAAATGCATCAGCAGTAGCGCCAGTAGTTGGCCAGTTCACATCGATGTCAGGTATGATCCCACCTGATACTCTCCCGTGCCCCAATGAAATAATAATGGTATGACTATGCGACACACCTTTACTCGATTTGCTTATCTCACTTTGCTGGCGCTGCCGATGGTCGCGTGCAGCAACGGAAACAATAACAACGACAGCAGCGGGGCAGAGACGCAGCCCCTGGCACCTGACGAGCAATCAGTTTTTGCGGTGGCAAACGGCTGCTTTGCGATATCCCCGGATGGCGGTGGTAGTTTTCTGGTCGCGGCTCAGGCCCCCGCTGCCACTGAAGCAGCAGCGGTGGTGGGCTCATTTGGCCTCGGAGAAAACTCCGCTGAGGAGGGCGCCCGGTTTTTACTGCGTCCTTCGGATCTCGGGAAATACCTGCTGTATGACGAGAATGAAGGCTATCTGGTGTCTGACGGCCAAACCCTGCAGCGACAGACAGCGCTTACCTTCGACGTCAAAGAGGTCGATGGCAAGGTCGTGGTTGACGCGGATATGCAATCTGAAGGCGAGTGGCAGTTGCGCGCCGCCCCCGACGCCCAATTTACGTTGCAGCACATAAAATCAGGTAACTACATCGGTGAAGACGGCACGCTGGTCGCAGAAGCCGATGCGGCCAACCTGCAGTTTGTCGAGCAGCAGGCGTGTGCGACATTCCCGGAATTGTCGCTCGATGCATCCGGTGACGTCTCCGTTACCGAATTTGACGACGGTTCAGTGTTTGGCTTTGTGGAGACCCACTCGCACCTGTTTACCAATCTCGCCTTTGGCGGCGGCGGGGTTTTTCACGGCGCACCGTTCCACCCGCTGGGGGTTGAGCATGCGTTGCACGACTGCGACCTCTCCCACGGTTTTGAAGGGCGCAGGGATTTGATGGGGGCAGGCTTCTCCGGCGGCGATTTCAATGCGCTGCTGCCAGCACTGATTTCTGGCGAACTGCCTGAGAAAAACCACAATACTGACGGCTACCCGACATTTACAGACTGGCCCAATGCACCCTCCAGTTCCACGCACCAGGTGCAGTACTACAAGTGGTTGGAGAGGGCTTATTTGTCCGGCTTGCGACTGCTGGTGCAGCACGCGACGACCAACGAGTTCCTCTGTAAGTTAGCGGCCGGTGTTGGCGCCCAGCCAAAACGGCACGACTGCAACGATATGGTCAATGTCGACGCCATCCTTGACGCCACCTTCGCTATGGAGCGCTATATCGATGCGCTGTCGGGAGGCCCTGGCCAGGGTTGGTTCCGCATCGTCTACAGCCCGGAGGAGGCGCGCGAGGAAATCGTTGCAGGGAACCTCGCGGTGGTTCTCGGTATCGAGACGTCTGTGTTGTTTGACTGCTACCTGGTACCGCCTGCCGGCTTCAGCAAGTGCACTGAGGACGATGTGGTCGCCAAGCTGGATGAGTATTATGCCAAGGGTGTACGAGTGCTGTTTCCGGTGCATAAATACGACAATGGTTTTTCCGCTGGTGATGGTCATCGCGGCATCATCGACATCGGCAACTTTGGGCACACCGGGCACTACAATAGCTATATAGAATGCCCCAGCGAGTTGCTGACTTTCCCCGGCGGTTTTGATACCGGCGGCCTGGTCTTCGCCGGCCTCAACCAGCCGCGGGATGTCTATGACTCCACGCCACCGGTGGACGTTAGTGAATTTGAGCAGAATGTTGTCGGTACACTGTTTCCCTATGTAGGGTTGCTTTCGAGCGGGTCAGTGGAGGGAGAGTACTGCCAGAAGCATGGACTTACCGATCTCGGCGAATTCCTGATGACCGAAATGATGAAGCGCGGCATGATTATTGAGGTCGATCACCTGCCGAGAAAAAGCTACCAGCGAGCCTATGAAATCCTGGAAGACAATGATTATCCCGCAATGGGTACGCACGGCCGCAATAATAACGGCAGGCTCTACAAGTTGGGTGGCATGTCAAAATCCAATTTGGGTCGCTGCCGCTCAGCCGATACAACCGCCACCATGGATGACGGCTTCCAGGGTCGCATCCAGTTGATGCGGGATATGGGCGCGTTCCCCGCGGAGGGATTCGGCTTTGACCTGAATGGTTTTGCTGGCGCTGCGGGCCCACGCTTTGGTGACAATGCCCGCTGTTCCGCCCCGCAGACGGACGAGGGCATCACCTACCCGTTCAAGTCGTATGCGGGTGATGTCACACTGGAACGGCCGGTCGTCGGCAATCGCTCCCTGGATTTCAATACCGAGGGAATGGTGCATCTGGGCCTTGTCGCGGAGCTGATTGAAGATGTGCGCCGCGACGGCGTGACCGATGAGGAGCTTGAACCCCTGTTCAAATCCGCCGAGGGGTACATTCGTGTGTGGGAAAAATCGGAGCGCCGCGCTACCGAGATCACTCTGCCCTAGCAACCGTCGCCGCGCGGTGACGGGGTGATCGCACCCTCGCCATGGATGGCAAGCCCGGGTAGAGGTTATCGCTGATCACTATCGAATGGCATAACCACCGCGCGACAGGCCCGGATACGAAGCGTACTGTTCACAATTTGGCTCTTCTTTGCTGCAGGAACCGCGGTGTATCGCCCGTCATATCGACGACCGGATAACACTCAGAGGAGATTGCGTTCATCAGCGCCATCAACGGTTTGATGTGTGGTCCCAGCACCAGTTTTCCGGTGTTCATCAGGCTCACTGCAATATCCCGCTGCGGGTCGGCCCAACCAAAAATATTGGCGTACCCGAGGTGCCCGTATGCGTACTGCGTGTCCAGTCCGTAAATACCGACGGGCGAGCCGCCCAGCATAAATCCGGCGCTGTAACGCATGGGAAGCATGAGGGACCGGTCAAACTGAAACCCTCCCAGCGGCCGCACAGCCTGGTGCACGGTCAGTGGCTCGAGAATGGTTTTGCCCTGCCACTGGCCCTGATTCAGCAGCATCTGGTAGAAGCGGCTGACCTCTTCGGCAGTGGCAAACAGGTTGGCAGACGGGATGATGCTGTTGTAGAAGCGATGGTCATTGGTCATGGCTACCGCCGTGTCAGGGTGTGCACCCAGTACCGAGGCCAGCGCACGGTTGATCAGCGAGCTGTTGAGGCCGGTAGCACTGTTGATCGCAACATGCGGCTGGTCGCGTTTGTTCAGGCCGAAACGGAAGTAGCGCATGCCCATCGGTTTGCTGATATACCGGTACAGAAATTGTTGTGCGTCGAGGCCGGTGGTGATCTTGATCAGCTCGTTAAAGATAAAACCTGACGTGAGGGCGTGATAGCCCTGTACGCTGGCATTGGCATCGGTGGGTGCGGCATCGCAAATCATGGCCAGCGCCCCATCGTGGTCGTAGAGTAGATCGACGTCCGTTCCGGCTGGAATCTTGGCAATGCCGCTGCGGTGAGTCAGCAGTTGTAGCAGGGTGATGCAGCCCTTGCCCTTGGCGGCGAAAGCCGGGATGTAGTGACTCACCGGGTGCAGCAGGTTGACCTCGCCCTGCTGCGCCAGCAAATGCATTAGCACAGCGCTCACCGCCTTGGATGCGGAAAACAGGCAAATGGGTGTCTTGAGAGAGGCGATCGTATCCTCACGTGCCTGACCGAAAGTCCGGTTAATAACGATCTGGCCGCGCCGCCGCAGGCACAGCGAAAGCATTGGATAGGCCCCTGAGCGGTACAGGTCTTCGCAGGCTTCGAGAATATGTGCCACGGCGTCCTGGCTGAGGTCAGCGGCAGCCGGGTTTACCTCGGCGGCGGTGTCGATATCGGTCAGCCCTGTGAGATCCTTCGGTACCGGAACCGTTCTGAATATTCTGCGATGGAGGTTTTCGCGGTATTGGCAAGTGTTCATCACAGTGCACCTCTTTCGTATTGTTTACAGTGGCAGGCCAGATCATATAGCAGTCGAGCAATGAGCCATTGATCTGTCGCAACGAGTTGGATGGCGCAGCCATCGATTGCACGTCGAAGATATCGACATTCACGCGGAAAATGGCAAACGGTGTCAGTCGCGGTTTCTTCAGCACATAATGCAACACGGCGATGCGTCTGGCTAGGCGTCTGCCACAGGATCGATGATCAGCTCATAGCCCCAGGCCGCGATGGTCTCTCGATGTTGCTGGAACACGGTGTTGATGGTGGCCATATCATCAGCGGAGAGGGCGGCTATTTTTTTACTGTTGAGGTCGGTAATGGGGCGGTGCCGGGTGCCGTCGATGGAATGGACCTCAAAACTGGCAGAAGGATCCACATCCGATAGCTCCTCTATAAATCCCGCCATTTGCGCGCAGGCTTTCACCGGATCCTGCACCAACGATTCATAGGTCATCACCAGAGAATCATCCAGCGTGCTGGCGTTTTCCAGCTGTGTGCGCAGGCACATCATCGAAAAATTGGCGGCGCGCGAGGCCGTCCAGTTGTTGCGCCGCATCAAGCCTTCTGCCTGGGCATAGGGGTTCCTGACCATGACGATAAAACGCACCGGCTGGAAGTTCGCCCGTATCTCGCGCGTGCGAATGAGGTTGGGTGGACTCTTCTCCAGTAACACGGGTTTGCTCTTGTCCCAGTAGCTCTCCCAGACGCGTTTGATGTCACCCCATGGCAGTGTGTGATCGCCCCGCCAGGGCTTGTCACGCATCACCTCCTTCAACTCGGGGAGGAATTGTCCCTCCATCGGCAGCGCCGACACATTCGCGGAGGTAGACAATAATTTCCACAGCAGCGTGGAGCCACTGTAGGGCGGGCAGAGTACAAACAGGTAGGACGACATTGGAATTAGCCGGGCCATCGGTGAGTTTAGCGAGGACTTGCTGTAGTCTGCACACTAGCAGAGCATGACAGCATGTTCCAGTTTGGAAATACCCCTGTCCAATTAATCCCACCCATGGCACTGGTTTGTGCTGGCTTTGGATCTGGACCGAACCGTCGCCGATGTGATTGGTGATACGCGGTGGACGCTGCGCAGTGCCAGTCGAATTGAGAAAAATGCCCGGCTGCGGGGGCAGGGGTTGAAGGGATAGTACTTTTTCGTGGAGAGGATGCCTGGCTCAGGTCTTTATCAAACCGATCAAACCCATTTCCATCGCTTTCACCGTGGCTTCAGCGCGCGAGTTCACCTGCAGTTTCTGGTACACCGATTTCAGGTAACCGGCGCCCGTGTGATACGAGATGGACAGCGCCGAGGAGGCCTCACGGCTACTGTAGCCCTTGGAGATGAGTACCAGCATCTGCTCCTCGCGCGGGCTGAGAGAGACTGATTCCTGGTTCCTCTGGGGCCGGAATAAATGCAACATTTGTGTCGCAATCGAAGCGGACAGCGGCGGGCGACCAGACAGGATGCCCGCAAGGTTGTCTGCGAATACCTGGTCTTCCTCGTCCTTGAGTAGATAGCCATCGGCGCCCGCTCGCAGCGCGGGGAACAGGTGATCGGCGTCATCAAAAATGGTGGTGACGACACAATGGGCGGCGGGGTGCAGCTGTTTGGCCAGCGGGATCAGGTCGGTGCCGTCGCCATCGGGTAGGCCGAGATCTATCAGTAGCAAATCCCAGCTGTTGCTCTCGATCAGGGTTTTCGCTTCATTAAAGCATGTGGCGGCTGTTATCTCGGTGTTGCCGAAAACATCGCAAACCCGAGCACTCAGCCAATCGGCAACGTCACTGACGTCCTCAATGACCAATGTACGCGGATGTGCTTGCATGTATGTATTACCTTGAAAAATTGTTAGCATCAGCACTGTGGTAGCCGCAGGCTACCTGTCGCAGCACCCGCTGCCTTGCAGTAGCTTATGGTATTGAGTCGCCTGGTGGCTAGCAAAACAACCCCCCAGATATGGGGTGACGTGTGAGGGGTTCAAATTGTCGTCTATCCGCTTGCGATTAACGGTTGCACTGTTAGTTCCTGTGCTATTGTTTTTTGGCGGTGTATTTACCGCGTTGTCGCTGCCCCAGGCCGATGCGCAGTTTCGTGCAGACACCGATCAGTTGCTGATACTTACTCGGCTGTCAGATCAGGCGCAGGTGCTCTCAAGCTTTACAATTGATGACCGGATAACCATCGATGCCACGCCCGACCTGGTGATTGAAGAGCCAGATGTCACTCCCACCTACACCGGGATGAACGACCTGTTCAGCCGGATCGGCAACCTGACCAGTGCGCTACTTGCCGGGCAACTGGTGGCAAACACCGCTTCCGGTGAGAGGGTACCCTTGCAGTCTGTGCCGCGCAGCCCGGGAGATCTCCCCGCTGTGTTCTGGCTACAAATTTTGTGTGCGACTGCCGCTCTTGTCGTTTGTGCCCTGATCTGGTCGACGGTAAAGCCCGCGCTGGGCAGCATCGGTTTTATCCTCTCCGGGATCGGCTTTGCACTGGCAGCGGCATCAGCCAGTATCTACAGCACCCGCAGCCTCTTTATCGATGCCGGTCTGTTCAGCTACCTGTCATCCATCAACTCGATCGGTGTAGTCCTGTTCGGTTCAGGCCTGATTCTCTTCCTCTGGAACTACCCGCTGTCGCTGTGGCCGCGTACAAGCAAGTACTTAACGCCGCTGATTTTTGTAGCGTTTATCTCACTCAGCCTGAGCGAGGTTGTGGACGACATCAGTGTGTCGCGCTACCTGCCCATGCTTGTCATGTTGGTTGTGGCGCTGGCAGGGCTTGCCTATCAATGGTTTAACACCCGTAACAAGGCCGCTGACCGCCTGATCGTGCGCTGGATTACTATCTCTGTACTGTTGGGGACATCTATCTTTATGCTGCTGGTCGCGCTTCCCATCATCCTGGGATTCACTGAACCGGCACCGCAGAGTCTCACGATTGCGACCTTTCTGTTGATGTACCTGAGTATGATGCTGGCCGTGGTGCGCTACCGCTTGTTCAATCTGGAGCGCTGGTATTTCGCCATCTGGACATGGTTGCTCGGCGGCCTGGCGGTACTGGTAGCCGATCTGGTGCTGGTGTCGTTGCTGTCGCTGTCCAGCGTGGCGACCCTGACGCTGTCGCTGGCGCTGGTTGGCTGGATCTACTTTCCACTGCGGCAGTGGCTGTGGAAGCGATTTTTCCTGCGCGAAAGGGATGGCCTCGAGGCATGGCTGGAGGCTTCCCTGCCGGTAATGTTGCAGGCGATTCAAGTCGGGCAGTCGCAGGTTTCGGTGTTAAGCCAGGCGGCAGAAGCCGTTTTCTCACCGCTGGAAATACGTGAAATTGCACAGGAGTATTCACAGGTAGAGGCGAGCGCGAATGGCGAGTGTCTGTATATTCCGCTACCGACCGGAGGCACCCTACAAATATCCCACGCGGCGCAGGGACGACGATTGTTCAGCCAGCGGGATACGCTGCAGGCGAAACTGATTTTATCGCTCTATGAACTGACGATATCCTCCGTCGCTGCGCGCAGGGAAGGTGCACAGCAGGAGCGCCAGCGTTTGAAGCGCGATCTGCATGATGACCTGGGGGCCAAGCTGCTGCGATTGTTGCATCGCTCGGATCGAGGCAACCAGCCGCTGGTGCGGGAGGCAATCGCCGATCTTAGAAAGCTGTTGGAAAGTAAATCGGCAGAGGAGAACGATACCCTGAAAGCGGTGAATGGCTGGCGGGAAGAGGCCCAGATCCGCTGCACTGATCATAATATCGAGCTCAATTGGCAGCAGGACATCGTGCCGACACCGATAGACCCGAAATCATTCGACAATGTAACAAGCGTTTTGCGTGAGTCACTGAGCAACGCGATACGCCACGCCAGCGACAAGTCCGTGGACATCCGCATCGACGGGGCAGAGGATGCACTAAAAATCTCCGTGAGCAATCGCTTTGAGAACCGGCAGCAAAACAGTGGCAATGGCCTGGATAACATCAAAGAACGCATGATTGACTGCGGCGGAATGTGCGCGATCTCACAGAATGAGAATTTGTGGCAGGTGGAATTCGCAGTCGTACTGCGGGATCCGCGCCAGTCCCCCTAATACAGGGGGTATTGCCCTGCAACAGCCCCGCCTTAGTATCGCCCCAAACCATTTATAAAGTAACCGGGGCTATTCATGATTACTTTCCGAAACGGCGGATGCAGCGCCATTGTCCGACCACTGGGTCTTACCTTGACACTGGGTCTCAGTTTTATGCTGGGTGCCTGCAGCGGTGGCGGTTCTTCAAATGACGGTGGTATTGTAAATGAGGTGGTGACACCGCCACCCACACCCACACCCACGCCGACCACGCAGACGCTTGAAGGCACCGCTGCGATTGGCGCAGCGATTGTCGACGGCACCGTCACTGCTCGCTGTGCCAACGGCAGCAGTTTCACCCAGGCCGTGAAGACGGATTCCGATGGCAGTTGGTCGGGTACTATCGACAGTGAGGCACTGCCGTGTGCGTTGCAGGTATCGGGCGGTACACCTGCGGTAACCCTGCACAGTTACACCTCCGCACCTGGCACAGTCAACATCACGCCGCTGACTGACCTCGTGCTGGCGTTGGCAACGCTGCAAACGCCGCAGGACTGGTTCAATGATTTTAGTGGCGACAGCGTCGATATCGGCACCGCGTCCGGCACCCTGCTGGATAAGTTCGCAGGCAACGGTTTCGATATTCCGTCGACAGGAAATCCGTTTACCACCCCTTTTACTACCAATGGTGCAGGCTGGGACGGCCTGCTTGATGATATCGGGCAGTCAATCGACGACGATCCCGACCTGGCCGATTACACGGCTCTGGTCACCATCGTAAAAGACGGTAACCTGGACACGCTGCCTGCAGCACCTGTACCCGTGAGATACACCATCACTGGCACCATCAGCGGTGCATCCGGTGTCGTAGGCTGGGAAGCGCGCAGGAATGGCACGCCGCACAACACGGGCAGCGACAACAATGGCGCTGTCACATTCACACTGCCCGCAGGCATGATTGAAGACAGCAACTGGCGTGTCCTGGTCAGCAGCGCGCCCGCTGGCCAGACCTGCAGTGTCAGCAATGGCAGTGGAACGCTGCAAGCGGATGTCGTCAATATCGCAATCCAGTGCAGCGATGAAGTAGTCGAGCCGAATACGTTCACGATTTCCGGTTCTATCAG
>TARA_R110002073_G_scaffold7245_6_pt1 | contig 19568 bp, 17 predicted proteins | sample TARA_R110002073 | Tara Oceans TARA_R110002073 (sample SAMEA4397174) | marine metagenome | biome: Polar Biome; feature: [DCM] deep chlorophyll maximum layer (ENVO:01000326); material: water (ENVO:00002006), including particulate matter (ENVO:01000060) such as... | depth 40 m
TAAAGCGAAACGGCGACTGCGTTAAACCGAATCTTTGTGAAGCGGAGCTCCTTGCGAGTTCCCTTGTTTGGCAAATGCAATGAAGTTCAGGCGCGGCGATCGGCAAACGTGTTTCCTTCTTCCATGCTACAGAGCAGCATTCGAGTCACGTTTGTCGTTGCTCATTAAGCAACGGTGAGCGCTGTTCTAGGACGGCGTCGGGTTTGTCACCCGTCACATGGCGTGCTGGTTTGGAGTCGCGATCTCGCGCGGCCTCGACTAACAGTTTATAAAACTGTTGCTCATCATCGATGGAACGTTCATATTAGCAATGGCATCTCGGAAAGTTTGCAGTCCATTTTTCGCGACACAGAAGACGCCAGTCTGGTTGTGAGAATGCTGGACAAGTTACCCGATGTATTTTGATCTCGACGCTGCGTACACAGCAATGACGCAAACGAAACGCGTCCGTCTGTGAACTTGTTAGGCGGTCTAACTAACCAGTCTTTAAGTGATTTCGGCAACGTGTTTCCCTTGGAAACGTGCGATTTCCAATTTATTATTGCTAGGTTGTCGTGCCCCATCATCCCTTGCCAAGGTGGTCGCACCATAGGGTGTTCCACCACTGATCCCGCCCATTTCACTGAGTTCCGGGCACGAGTAAGGAACGCCGACAATGATCATGCCATGATGATACAGGGTGGTGTGAAAGCTTGTAATTGTCGTTTCCTGACCGCCATGCTGAGTTGCAGTCGAAGCAAAAACACTTCCGACTTTGCCTACCAGGTCTCCGTTCTTCCAAAGACCCCCGGTTGAATCAAGGAACGCTCGCATCTGTGCGGCCATGTTACCGAAGCGTGTGGGTGTACCGAAGATAATGGCATCCGCTTCCTCACACGAGGACGCATCTTGTTCATCTTTCTACAGTAGCCGGCAACCGCGGGTAACAACGGTCGCTGTCGCACCCGACTAGGCAAGATCGAATAGCATCAACTCAGACGTCTAACTCGTCTTTAATTCAATTAAATCTTCGTCGCTAAGCTCAACAGAACCTCGTAACACCTGGATCCCGCCATATGTGCTCGCGGTCTTGGTACGACGCGAAGGAAAACGAGTGATACGTATTTAGCCAGCCATGATCGGCATGGCGCGGTCGTTTGCTCTGCGCATTCTGATCATTTCTGATCACCTCCAAACTTGATTACCGACGACCACTCAAGGCGGACCTCCGGTAGGCGTGGGGGCATCTCCTTGTATTCTTCCACGGCGAATGTCAGCACCGATGTGATGCCAGCGATCTTTCGCCAGGGATGTCAAGTTAGATTTTTCCATTAAGTGGATTTCAGCTCGACGCAGGCGTTACCCCCAGCAAAAGAGGTCCGTCAGCTTAAGAGAGCTGGCAGAAGACGCGTTTCGCACGGGTGTTGAACGCCGCGAGTCACGCTAAACGAGGCGAGACTAGATTCGGTCTCGCCGTTGCTGGTTAAGAAAGCCGATGACCGTTTTTCGGCCACGACAGATTTGATCACTCATCAGCTGTCGCGCTCGATGGGGGTCACGGTCTCGCAAAGCCTGCAGCAGCTCCGCCTTTGATTCGCACGTCTCCTGAGCGACCTCCGTCGTTAACAATCGCGGATCATATCGCTGGGCTGCAAAGACCATTGCGATTGCCCGATTATCTTTGATGACCTTGGCAAGCAACGGATTTCGCGACGCCTCGACCAACCGTTGATGAAACTGCTGCTCATCATTCATCCAACGCTCTAATTGACGTTTGTTGCTGTAACCTTTGGAAGAAACGCGAATCTGCATGGCGGTTTCTCTGGCTCGATCAAGAATGTGTGCGAGTTCATCCAGTTGATCCTCCGTAATATATTGCGCGGCTTCTGACGCGGCGCAACTTTCGAGTGCGTCACGCAGAACATAAATATTATTAAGGTCCTGGCGATCGGTTTTGCGAACATAGGCACCGGCACCGGGAACGTGTCGTACCACCCCCTCGCTGGACAACCGATTGATCGCCTCGCGAACAGGAATCACACTTACCCCGATTTCGACGGCAAGTGTCCGATTAACCAACTGTTTTCCGGGCGGAAACTCACCACTGGCGAGCTTCTCTCGAATGTAATCATACGACTTTTCAGCAAGGCTTCGGTCCACGGGTTTGCTCGCTTGCATGGCTTGGCGAAAGGGAAGACAGTTACGGTCAATAGACGCTGCACCTACGTTATAACGTAAAATAATGTGATGTCCAGCGAAATGGTGATCAGACGTCTGTTCGGGCGAGTCCAATGTCTGCGGTGTAAGGATTTGTATAGCCATTGGGGCGGCGACACCGAGGGTATTCGGGAGCGTAGGCAAAATCTCCACCTTAAGCAAACTTGCATCTCTGCTTAGGACTTTTAGAAATACCGCCAGCAGAAGTACGACAAGATTCGTGGAGAAACTGCTTAGTGATGCAAATCGACATGGGGGCTACCATCCCGATAGCATTCTCCATTGCGTTCATGTCTTTTGGCAGATTCCGTTAAGACGCCACATGAGTATTTGCGTCTCCGCGAACGCGCTCGCTGTAATTGATGAATCTCAACATTCGGCACGAACGCGCGGCGGATTGGCTTCGGTCGGCGTGATGGATGGTAATCGCCTCGGGGACGATCAAATCGCCGTGGCAGGCCGGCATGGAGATCTCAAAGTTACGGACTTGTTCCGTTGGGAAGTCGACGATTTCTTGACTAAGCCAAAGCGTCTGCGTGCGTACGTGCAGTCGCATACCACCTTGATGCGCCCCCCTGCGAAACGAACAAAGCCATTTTCCTCTTCGACGTGATCGAGTGCGAACCACATAGTAACTGCTTCGCAAGGATCGATCAGGAACTAGTCCTGGTCCATCTCCAAGCATTGCTAGAACTTGTGGGTTAGAATCTACCCATTTCTATTAGCGATGGACGCCGGGCAAGTGAAGTGCGCGGTCGCGAAGTGATTCCTAAGCCGCTAATGATTTGAGTTGATTAGCTTCCAGCTTTGTAGGCGCGGACATAGGGTTTGTTCAATCGGTCCGTCCCGTCTGTCAGTGCATCGAGCGAGAAGCGGACGAAACGGACTTCGCTGTAGCCGGGTTCGTACAAGACGCCGAAACTTCCGTCTTTCAGTATGGTCATTTCCGAGTACGCAGCGGCCCCCTTATCGATCACCTTACCAGCACTCCAGGTCGCACCGTCATCGTAGCTGATTCGGACCGCCAAGTTCTGACGTTCTTGGTTAGAGGCAGCGTTGCAGAACAGTAGCCGATTTTTGGAATAGCCATCCGCTTTGGCCGTATACTGGATGATGCTGGCGTTACAACGCGGGTCGGGTAGACTGACATCGTTGAGGCTGTCCCAGGTTTTTCCGCCATCGGATGACCTGTGTACATGCCGTTTTCCCGGGGCGATCCGCGAATTGACCATCAGCGTGCCGTCTGACAATTCTACCACTTTGGATTCATCCCCTGGAGTGACATCTCCGAATGTTTTCCATGTCCTGCCATGATCTCGGCTGGCGAATAATGTGACGCCTTGGCCGACGCGAACGTAATTGTGGATCAACGTTCCATCGCGGGTTTGGATTCCTCGGCCCGATGTGATGAACTTGAACGCATCCTTTAACTCGGGCGGGGCGACCTGATCAGTGAAGTCATCCGGCTTTCCCCAGCTCTTTCCGTGGTCCGAGCTCTTTTGCACGTAAAAGCGAAATTCTTTGCTCGACTTATCATTATTCATAAAGTTGTAGAAACAGAAAATGTCGCCCGTGATTTCGTCGACTAGCAACGATGGGTCGCTGCAGCCTCCATCATCGGACTGATCCATTACTTCCATTGGTGTCCAAGTCTCGCCGTTGTCGGTGCTCCGACGAAACACAATGTCGATCGTACGCTGGGGAAGTAGGTCACCCGATCCAGTGCGCCGGGCATCACATGCGGCGATCAAATCACCGTTGGTCGCGGTAGCAATCGCAGGGATGCGAAACGTGTGCGTGTCTTGTGTGCCTGACACGAACAGGGACTGGCTGCCGATTAGCTTTAGCGGTTCGCTCGGCATCACATCGATCGGAATGGTTGTTGGCCGTTTTGGAACCGAAGAGTGCAACGACAGATCGTCGATCAGCAATCCTGAGCTGGACGCGGCTTCGGTGCTGAAACGAATGGCATCCGTTTTTGCGTTGCCCGTGACCGGAAGTTGGATATGTGAACGGAAACGCGCGCCCACGTCGATCACACTGTCCAGTTGTGCAACATCGCGCCATGTCCCGTCCTGCTGTACCTCGACCTTAAATGTGAACGGACCTTTGACTGTCCAGCGCTCAGCATAAAACCGGATTCCCTTGACGCCGGATAATTCTGGTGGAAGAACGAGCGTCACCGTATTGTTTGCGTCGCCAAGCATGTGCAGGCTTGTGTCGCCGCTGTGGGCAAACCGTGAGGTGATGTTTGCCGTACCGGTCGCATTGATCTCGACCGAGCCAATTTTTAACTGCTGGAACGTTGCTTGCGGTGGGCGTTCAAACGAAGTGCTGAACAGAACGTCATCGGCCGGCTCAGCACAATGCGCGGGCGCGTAAAACAGGAAAATGCACAGGCTCAGGATAAGGCAGCGGGTCATATTTATCACCGGAATATCGACGTGGTCAAAAATTTTCAACCTAGCTTGGTTGGGCGTGGGAACATTTGCGAAACCGGGCAGCGCGACAGGCCCCTGTCGCGCCACCCCGACTTGCAGATTGCAGGCTAGATCTCCTCGTTGATAATCTCTCGGCTGGCCTGCGTACCTAGACTACCCCACAACCCATAAGGACTTGCGGAGCCGGGTGGTAGCGTGGCACCATTTCCGTCGTGGGAAACCATCGCCCCTCCACCAGCTTCGATCGAATCGGTAACGAATTTAATCGCCCCGTCACCCATCAACACGTGACAACCACCTTGGTGCCGACTACTAGGTGAAAAAATTCCCCATCGGAATATGTCAGTGGCGGTGGTGCTTGAAGTGTCGTAGACCACAGGGGCATTGGGAGGAAGAATCGTCGTAATGCCGGTAAAGATGGTTAACCCGTATGCCCATTTGTAGCCTCGCATCTCTTCGGGGCTTCCATTCGTTGGGGCAGTCGAAAGCCAAAACCTTGGTCGCTCTGGATCGATCTGCTGGTAAGCCTTTTTCGGGTCAAGGTGGTGACCATTGGTGCCACTGCGTGGTTGAGTGGTGACATCTCGATCGCCCAAGTCCGTATTGAACTCGCCAGCCATAATTGTGTTGGAAAGCCCGTCTAGGACATTACGGAACTGCGGTTTGAGGCGACCGTGCGCAAAAATTCCACGCGCCGTTTTCTTCGCGTTGACATTGTTTGGCGACTGCCTACCGTGCTGATCTGTGATGCAGTTGTACTGCCAATAAAGCGAGTCGCCGAGACAGACGCCATAGTTCGTCCGGCCTTGCCCTGGCAGGCCGGTGCCTGGATCACTTGGGCAACGGAAGGAGGGAATGTTTGTCAACCAAGGTGTGTATTCGCCCTGAGCCGTGTGGTCGGCGAGTAGCATGTAAGGGCTTGGACCCATCGGAGCATACCGATCACCCGAGGCGACCTGAAACGGGTTACTGATCTGCTCCCAAAGTGCCTGCTGCTCAATGAATGGCGTGATGCCGACCAACGCACTGAGCTGGTTCATGTTTGATCCGCCTCCGCTAGCGGTTGGTGTGTAAGTATCAGCCCAGCCCATGCTAAGCGCTCGGTACGTACCACCCGCCTGCGCCGGCAACTGATTGTAGGCAGAATGGTAGTTGTGGAACGCTAGCCCAATCTGCTTGAAGTTGTTGCTGCAACTCATTCGCCGAGCCGCCTCGCGAGCCGCCTGCACAGCCGGGAGCAATAACCCTACTAGGACGCCGATGATGGCGATCACCACCAGCAGCTCAACTAACGTGAAACCACGATTACTTCTGACATTCATAATGCACCTCTGTAAATTGAAACTAGGAAGAAAGCGAAACATGAGAAACTGATCGTCTTAACTGAGAGCTCCAGTCGGCCCATCGATACCCGCCGGTTCAGCTTGGCCGCCGCGCGCTGCCGCATCAGGGTTTTGCTCCAGGTAGCGTTCCAGCTCGCGAGGCTCCGGTGACTGTGCGGCCTGGGTGCCACATCCCGCAGCGACTATGTAGAGGGGAAGAACAAACAACGTTAATAGGCTCGACCGCATTGAAGAAATCCTGAGTAGGGGAGAACTGATTAGCCAATAGCAACGACGGGGATATGCCATGTTATAACATAGCATGACGCAGGGTGTGTCGACAAAATGCAAAATTTTACTGTTTTATGGGGGTGAGTCCGGTAGAAGGCCTTGGGGACGGGGCGAGACGCCCGTTAAATCGCACCGTGCCTGAGAGAACTGGCAGAAGAAACACAATGAACTGGTTCGACTGTCCCGATTGGTGAGCCGAACGTATTAACGCTAGAAGCGATTAGTTTCGTCTATTCTTGTGAGCCGAGGTCGCTAGCCGCGAGCCTGTTTCCAACAACATTGACGAACCCCGCGGCTAGCGGGCTGTTGATTTAATCGAGATGCAAATCGCTGTGGTGAGCCGCGGGCCGTAAGGCACCGGGTGATGCGTGGCACCCGGCTGCTCACTCGCGAGCGGCTCATTAAATCAACAAGCCGCTTGCGCCGTCCGCTCACAAATACGGCACGAACGAAAAAAACAGCACTAGCTTCGCTCACGCCCTTGCTGGTTAAGGAAATTAATGACAGTTTTTCGGCCGCGTTGAATTTGAAAACTCATCAACTGTCGTGCTCGTTCCGGGGCGTGGTCGCGTAAGGCTTGCAGCAACTCCGCCTTCGATTCGCACGTCTCCTGAGCGATCTTCGCCGTTAATATTCGCGGATGATAGCGTTGGGCCGCAAAGACCATTGCGATTGCCCGATTCTCTTTGACGACTTTGGCAAGTAACGGATTTCGCGACGCCTCGACCAACCGTTCGTGAAACTGCTGCTCACAATCTAACCAGCGATCCATTTGACGTTTATTGCTGTAACCATTGGAGGAATCGCGAATCTGCTTGGCGGTCTGTTTGGCTAGATCAAGAATGAACTCAAGCTCTTCCAGTTGATCCTCTGTAATATACTGCGCGGCTTCTGCCGCTGCGCAACTTTCAAGCGCATCTCGCAAAACGTAGATGTTGTTGAGATCCTGGCGATTCGTCTTGCGAACATAAGCACCCGCACCGGGGACATGTTCAACCAACCCCTCGCTGGACAACCGATTGATCGCTTCGCGAACCGGGATCACACTCACCCCGATTTCAACCGCAAGTGTTCGATTTACCAACTGTTTCCCAGGCATAAACTCACCGCTGGCGAGTTTCGCTCGAATGTAATCGTATGAAATTTCAGCAAGACTTTGATCCACTTGTATGCTCAGCAATGTTTACGGGCGAAAAGGATTTCAGCAGCAGCTAATTCATGTTAGAACATGTTATAACTAGGCCTTGCATCGTGTCCAGCGGAATGGCAGTCGGATGTCGGTTGTGGCGAGTGCTCTGCCACCCTCCGTAAGGGAGCAAATCGCTTTTGTCAGCGGATTTGGAACGGTTCTTCGCTTCCTTCGACGAGCAAAATATCTTCGCCAATCAAGATGTTTCCAAAGGACTCGTGGTTCCCTGATGGCCAATCGACTTGGACATTCTGAATTTCGGTCGCAGTGCCCATTCCGATTAATAGCTGCCGTTGATTGGAACACATGTAGCCATCTCCCGCTAACAATTGAACGGTTCGTTTCTGTCCGCCGACTTCCAATGTCACGACGGCTCCGATAGCGTCTCGTTGGCCGATCGTGGCGACGAGAACGATCCCCTGCGAGGTCCCTGTGGATTCAGTGTGATTGATCAGCAGGGAAACAGGCTCGAACAAATGCGTGATCAGGCTATCAACTCGCCCATCACGATTTGCATCGAGCGTCAATAAGGCGCGGCCCACATGAGGATTCGAAAAATATTCGCCCAATTCTTTATTCACAAGCTCCTTCCAAATACCACCGGGATCCCGATGGTAGATTTGAGGTGGCATCGCCAAGGCGATTCCGTAAGGATCATCCTCCTTGACGTCGTTGACATGGCCATTGGTGATAATCAATTCTACGGTGCCGTTATTATCAAAGTCGGCCCATTCGGTACCGAATCCCATGACGTTCATGGATGATTCACCTAGCCCCAGACGATGAGAGCGATCCGACCAAATCCCAGCTGCTTCCTGTTGGTAAAACGTGTTGTGTTCGCGTGCGAAGTGGGTGAGGAAGAAGTCAATGTCCCCATCATTGTCTGGATCCCCGGCGGCGATGCCCATCGACGCCTGAGCTTTCGATGCGCCGCTGACAGCGAGGCCTCTTAAGACGGCCAGATCCGTGAAACGGAACTCTCCGTCATGATGGGCAGATGACCAGAATTGATTCGCCGACATGTCATTGGCGACGTACAGGTCCATGCCTTCGTGTTCATCAAATTGACCGACTGCGAGACCTAAACCTCGCCCGGGGCTGACCTGACCGAGCCAGCGATCAGTTGTTTCCGAAAATCTGCCGTTGGCAGCCCCCTGCCAAACACGGTCGGGTTCCGCTGCGAACAGTAACGGTGAGCAGCTACCAATCCGGTCTTTGTCAGTGCTGCTGGGGCATTGCTTTGTATAGGGGGCTTCGCCGGCGCAGTACTGAACTTCGAACAGATCGGCAAGGCCGTCGCCAGTGAGGTCGGCGATCGCAACGGAAGTGGTCCAGAATTCACCCTGCAGTCCAACTTGATCGGAAGCGTCACTGAAGGTGCCGTCACCGTTATTGCGATACAGACGGTTGCGGCCAATGTTAGCGTCGAAGACATCTGGGAATCCATCGTCATTGAAGTCGCCCACCGTGATTCCTTGCGCAAACCCGGTGTCACGCATTCCCGCAAGTTCGGTTACGTTTTTAAAATGTCCTGCTAGATTCAGATACAGCTGGTTCGGCTGCGAATTGGACTGCATCGGATCACCATCGAGCATCGCGATGGCGAGGTCAGGCCAGCCATCTAAATTGAAGTCAACCGCGGCCGCGCCTCCACCACTTGTCTGAAAGATTGCGTATCCCGTTTCCCTTGCTTCCGGCGAGACCTCGCATGTGTGAATCAAGCCTCGCTGGATTGCTTCATCCTCTAATCGGATATCGCCTTGTTTCTGCGATTGCGACATTTCGATTGTCGGACGTCGACTTGCTGTCCAGGCAACCTGCGGCAGGTCCTCAAGCTTTATTTGATTGCCGATAATCCCCTGGGGAAGCTGCCAAGGTGTATCCGCACTCAGTTTTTTGCGGATGGCGAGATAGGCCGCTTGGGCGTCGGCGGTTTTGTCATTGCTCAGGCCCAAGGCCAGACGTGCCCAGCCTTCAGCCTCCCACAGACGCCCGAGTTTCTCCATGTTTTGAGCAACCGTGATCGCCGCACTTTGGGATTGGCAATCCCTCCAATCAAACGTATCCAACGCGTCGCTGAGTTGAGCGAATTGCTGGACACGTTGAGTGAGTCGAGTGGACGCATCGCCTCTGCCGATACGCGTCAGGTTGACGACGAGTTTTTTTAGCGTTTCGGGATCATTCGAGCCATCTCGCTGAACGGCTTCCCAGAACGCTCGCGCAGCCTGCTCGAAATTTCCCTGTTGTTCAGCCCAGATTCCGGCGACCGCCCAATAGTCTGCAGACTCTTCGATGCCCGTAGGAAGCTGATCATGCCACTGCTGGACATCATCGTTTCGATTGAGTTCGATCAATGCTCGCCCGTACAGAAGCTGGGCTGGAATAAAATCACCGTGCTGTTTAACAACGCCTTCCAATCGCTGGGCAACGTCAAGCCACTTTAGATTGGCAGCGTCCAAGCGGGCGAGTGGATAGTGATTGCGTAAGTCATCAGGGCAACGCTCCAACGTCTCCTTGCAGATCGATTCGTCCGGTTGGATGCGTCGAGGAGCCGCTAGCGCCATCAGACCTTCGGCGTTACCCTGATTGTGTTGCGCAAGCCATTTCAGTTGTTCGGTAGATACCTGCTCCATTCCTATCAATGTTCCCAATCCCGCCAAATCGAAGTGGAATTGTGGGTGCGATGGATATTGCTTGATTGCATGCTGTAAAACGGCCAAGCTCTCAAACAAACAGCCCGCGACCGTCCATTGCTGAGCCAATTTATCAAATAATTCAATGGAGGCTCGGGGATGCTTGTCGACCGCCGCTTGATAGAGGCGTGCCGATTCGTGCATCTTGCCACGGGCCGACGCGACATCGCCGGCCATTTCCAGAGCGAGAACATTGTCAGGGGTTTCAACGAGTTGCGATCGCAATTCAGTCTCTGCGGATACCCAATCTTTCGCGGCGATCGCGCGACGGGCGATCGCAATGTGGTCGAGTCGCAATTCGCTCGCGTGTTCTTGCCTCGTCGGTGGCTGATCGACCGGAGTGTTCGACGGTCCACAACCGATGGCACTGCTGAACAGCATCGCAAACAGTATCGCGACAGCCTCGCGCACCTTCCTTGTTGGACCGTAACGATTTTCAATGAGAAGCATGTGAAAAAACGAAAACGTGAGCAAGATTCAGATTTTATGAGATTGTACGTCCGACCACGGTTTCAGACACCATGTATATTGCCGCTTGCGTTTTGTTTCGCACAAGGTTGTTCGATCTTGATGCCGACACAGCGGCAAGGCGGCCGAGCTCTAGGCAGGCATGGCAGAGATGATTTTGTAAACGCAGATGAATGACGCTCGCTCTGTCGGTAGTCCGAGACTGCGGATGTGGTGCAAAATCACAGCCGTAAAGTTTGCGGTTTGGACTAACGCTGTGAAGCATTTCGCGACTCGAACGTAATGTTCGTCAAGGACGAAATGTTTGTCGAGATAAGGAAGAGAAAAAGGGGGCGCGATCGATAGTCAAACGACCGCACTCACCCTAATCTGATGCTCAGGTTGATGGCCACAGCTGCTTTCGGATAACGCTTTCGTGTCAACCGAAAGATTACAGTTATCTTGTAACTCGTCCTTAAATGTCCTAGCGACCGACGAGTCGTCATGGATCGTAGATCCATGCGACTCAAACGCAGTCTCGGAACACCGCGAACGACGAATCGCCGAGCATCAACTTACTGCTTAGTGTAGTCGACATTCTCAGGGGCTGACCCAGCCGCCTCTTTGGCTCGTTCAGCATCGACATTCACGGAAGTGGTTTCGGGCGGAGCACTCACCACGTTGTCATCTTGTCCACCGCAACCTGGCAAGAGAGCGAGGCACATCAATGTCATTGCGGTAAAAGCGAATCTGCGAATCATTGGGGGTTTCTCAGTTGATGAAAGGAACGGTTGATGAAAAAAAATGACAGGTACAGCCGATGACTGTACCTGTCTTTAAACGACTCGATTAAAGCTTAGGGAATCTCTGCATTCGTTTCCTTACAATTCTTGGTTCCCAGTGCTCCCCAGACTCCGTAAGGACTTTCTCTGCCGTTCAAGGCTTCGCCGCCGGGACCCCCCGTACCTTGACAGCCTCCCGGAGGGATGATGCTTTGGTCACCCGTATCAATGGATTCAGTGACAAATCGAACGGCTCCATCGCCCATCAATACGTGGCAGCCACCTTGGTGTCGGCTGCCCGCGGTGAACCAGCCAAACGCATTGTTGGTTGGCCAAGAACGAGCCTGGCTGTAGCTATTAGGGGGTCGGATCGTATTGAAACCGGTGAAGTGAGGAAGACCGTGATGCCAGCGGTGTCCTCGTTGAAACAGAGCATTGCCTTCGATGGTAGCCGATGCACTATAGAACTGAGGCCTTTGCGGGTCGATTTTGCCCGTGTACTCAACATCGTTAGGGGCACGGCAGGGATTCACACCGTGGACCCAAGCACCGATGATTTCCCGCCGATTTGCATCAACGACCATTTCGCCTGCGGCAATCGTATTCGCGGTCCCGTCCAAAATATCGCGGAATTTGGTGACACGCCGTCCACGGAACATTCCACGGTCCCAGCGAGATTGCTTTTGGTAATCCCATTGTTGGCTTCCGGTGCGAATGGTCCCGTCGTCGTTGATGCCACAATCTTGCTCTTCGTACCCCGAATCACCGAGAGACGCGGCATAGTTGCTGTATCCAAAATTGCCAGCGACACTTTCGGTCGGATCGCTGGGGCAACGAAATCCTTTCACCTGTGTTCGCCAGGGGATGTAAGCCGTATTCCCGAGGGCCGGCCCCATGGCTGGGAACGTGCCACCATCATTGTTGGGGTTACTGATTTGCTCCCATAACGCCTGCTGTTCGATGAACGGCAACAGGCCGACAAGCCAACTCAATTCAAAGTTGTGGTTCATGTTTGGGGTACCACCCGCATAGGTTCCACCCATTTGCATCGGGAACTGATCATAGGCAGCATGGTAATTGTGCAGCCCCAGACCAATCTGTTTGAAGTTGTTGCTGCAACTCATGCGTCGGGCCGCCTCGCGCGCCGCTTGTACGGCTGGAAGCAACAAACCAACAAGGACGCCGATGATGGCGATCACCACCAGCAACTCGACTAATGTGAAACCAGATTTATGTCTGATCTTCATAATCCACCTCTGTAAATGAAAACTAGGAAACATAAATGAACAGACGTTTGCCTGTTCTAACGCAGAAGCTTGGTCGGGCGATTTACACCCGCCGGATCTGCTTGGCGGCTAAGTACCGCCGCATCGGAGATTTTTTGCAGATAGCAATCCTGCTAGCTTGGCTCTCATCCAGCCAAGCCCCAGTTGGCCCGATTCCGGAAACGGTGCGTTCGGGCTGCCGCAGCCAGACGCAGGAGGCTAAGTGAAAGAACGGATAAGCGTAGTAGGTTCGACCGCAATGCAAACCGCTTTAGAGAGTTTCTCAACTGGCCCTCGTAACGTCAATGCTATGTCATGGTATAACACGGCATCTTTCGAGAGAGAAGAGAAAAGCTAGGATTATTTCCCTGTTTCATTGGTGGTTTGATACACCCACGAGGCCAAGCTCCGAGGAAAAACGTCCTACAGAGCACAGCGAGGCTGAATGAACCGGCTCAAAAAAAGCATCGAACTCGAGTTCGATGCCGCGAGTCACGTTAGGTAAAGCGAAACGCATGTTGCGTAAAAGCGAAATTTCGGGATAGTGGAGCTCGCGTGAGAGTTCCAAATCGTTTGGCAGACAAAACGTGGACTGGCCCCCTGATCGCTGTAGGCGTTACCAGTGCCATCTACTGCGTGTAGCGGTACGGCGTGAGCCGTCCGGTTGCGTCGAGTGAAGCGTTTGATTTCGGCCGGGCGGTCTGCGCCGCTCCGCTACACCAGTTCCCTGTGTAGCATCAAAGTCGATGAGATTGGGCTAACGCCAGCGACTCAGATGTGAAGGTCTCGTCCACGTCCTTCACGGCGCAGCGAACCTGAGCGAGCGGTCAGGAGAAACACATTGAAACTTGAGCTCCCTGCTTGAGTTCGATGGTGGCGAAACTAGGATTTTGCTCGCCGCTGCTCGTTGAGAAAGTCGAGAACTGTTTTTCGGCCCCGTTGGATTTGATCGCTCATCAATTGACGTGCTCGCTTGGAGTCGCGGTCTCGCAGGGCTTGTAGCAGTTCCGCCTTCGATTCGCATGTCTGCTGGGCGACGTCGGCCGTCAATAGTCTCGGATCGTTGCGTTGGACCTCAAAGACCGTGCCGATCGCCCGATTGTCGCTAACGACTTTGGCAAGCAGCGGATTTCGCGACGCCTCGACCAACAGCTCATGAAACTGCTGCTCATCATCCATCCAGCGATCCAGCTGACGTTTGTTGCTATGGCCTTTAGATGAATCGCAAATTTGCTTGGCGGTCTCTTTGGCTCGATCAAGAATGTACTCGAGTTCTTCCAGTTGATCCTCCGTAATATACAGTGCGGCTTCCCCTGCGGCGCAACTCTCCAGTGCATCACGCAAAACGTACAGGTTGTTGAGATCTTGGCGATTTGCTTTGCGAACATAGGCACCCGCACCGGGAACGTGGTCTACCAAACCTTCGCTGGCCAATCGATTGATCGCCTCGCGAACCGGAATCACGCTCACCCCGATTGCTTCTGCAAGCGTTCGATTCACCAACTGTTTCCCCGGCGGAAACTCACCACTGGCGAGTCTCTCTCGGATATACTCGTACGATATTTCAGCAAGACTTTGATCCACGGATGTGCTCGGTTGCGTAGTAAGGCGAACAGGAAAGACAGTGATGGGACATGGGTTCATCGATGGTTCAGCAGAGCCAACGGTGGAAACATCGCGGAGGCTTATCAAAGACAAGTTTCGGAGGTTCTTCGCAGTCCATGCTTGCCGTCGATACCCGCGGCTATCATGTTATAACATCAGACATTTTTATGTCCAACGGAAAACGGTCCGACTCCCGTTCCCGCGAGTCGGTTTGTCGGTGCTGTAGGGTTTTGCATGCCCATTTGTACGCAGTCATTCTTGTACGGCGATTTTCACGCGGCGATTGCGTGGTTGGAACGACGTTTGCCAAGCTGTTGCCGTGGCAACGATGTTTGAGATCGTAACCACTATCGTCCATTCCTATTTCCTCATCAAAGTGAGACTCAATTGCTCTCGATTTCCACCACGGACATTCATCTGCCCAGCCCCTTGCCGGTGGGGCTCTCTCGCTACGTCGATCGCAAGGAGATGGCTCGTGGCGGAAACGGCGTGTTGTATTCGGCATTCGATCAGGTCATTGGGCGAACGGTCGTGATCAAGGTGCTGCTACAAGAATACCGATTGGATCGTTCGTTTCGTCGTCGCCTGCTCCGCGAGGCGCGTGTGACCGCACAGCTTGAGCACCCTGGGACCGTTCCGGTCTATGACATTGGCGATGACAGCGAGCTGGGCATCTATTACGTGATGAAGCGAATTTCGGGTGAGAACTTTTTCAACGTGTTGCGAGCAATCGCCAAGGGAGACAAGGAAGTGGAAGAAGCGTTTCCGCTGCGACGTCGAATCGAAATCATCGAAGCTGTGTGTCAGACGTTGGCATCGGCACATGCTCGCGGCGTGATCCATCGTGACGTCAAGCCCGAAAACATCTGGGTGGGAAACTTTGGCGAGGTCACTTTGCTGGACTGGGGCGCAGCAAAAGTATGGGGCGAACCAGCGGCGGCCTCGTTACAGGATGGGAACACGAATCAAACTCGTCGACGTGTGGTCGCCGACTCGATGAGTACCGAGTTGGTCAAGCATGACGTCGGCGACTTCGATCTGCCTAACTTGACGCCGGTTCAACAGTTGATCGGAACACCGACTTACATGTCGCCCGAACAGATCGGCAACCGAGACATCGACGACCGCTGTGACGTGTTTTCGGCAGGCGTTTGTCTGTACGAAGCGATGGCGATAGCAGAGCCTTTTCGCGGTCGTGATCAAGAGGAAACATTCGACAACATTTGTTCGCGACGACCAACGCCACCAAGCGAGCGATCGCCAAGCCGGAATATTCCCGAACTGGCCGATGAAATTTTCGCGAAGGCGACTCGAAAACAACCGTCGCACCGTTATCAAACAATGCGTGAATTCATCGACGATCTCCATCGCTTGCTGCTCGTGACCAGCACGTCAAAACAACGTTAGGTACTGTTCGGAAATAACGTCGTGATTCCAGTTTTGTTACAAATCGCGCGGGAAGTGCTTTCTCGGTAGTGGACGAGGCTACGAGTCCCGTCGTGCCCCTAAGTCGCTGGGACTCGTTGCCTCGTCCACTACATTCAAAGCTGGGACTCGTTGCCTCGTCCACTACATTCAAAGTTCATGTCGTTCGGGTAACATCTTGAAATGACGAAGTTATTTCCGAACGGTTCCTTCACGATGGCGACAACCTGTGGTGACGCTTACGCGAATCAATCAATCTCGTTAATCTTTGGAAATGACTACTGACATTTGCATCGTGATTTGCATCTTGCTGGCGACGATCATCGCGTTCGTGCTGGACCGTTTCCGGTTGGACGTGATTGCGTTCGTCTCTTTGATGGCACTGCTGCTGACAGGGATCCTCACGCCCACCGAAGCCACCGCGGGTTTTTCGAACTCGCTGGTCCTAATGATTGTCGGACTTTTCGTCGTGGGTGGTGCGATCCTAGAGTCCGGTGTCGCTGATCTTGCGGGCAGGTGGCTGGGCCGACTTGGCGGCACGTCCACGATCCGGCTAACAGTAACCGTGATGCTCGCTTGTGCGTTGTTATCGGCATTTCTTAGTTCAACGGGGACAGTCGCGGTGATGTTGCCGGTCGTTCTGAGCCTCTGTCGCCGCGCCGAAGTCTCGCCAACAAAGCTGCTGATCCCGCTCGCATTTGCCGCTTCACTCGGAGGCATGCTGACGCTGATTGGTACTCCACCGAACATGGTCGTCAATCAGGAACTACGCGATGCGGGACTTGAAACCTTTGGGTTCTTTTCATTCGCTCCTGCCGGAATCCTGATGCTGACCCTTGGCATTGTTTTCATGGGTACGGTTGGCACGCGTCTGCTGCCGAAACAGCGGAAAGATGCTGCGGATGCGACGCAAAGTCAAGGTTTCGTTTCACGTCCAGAACTCATTCACAGCTACGGCGTGGACGGACAGATTCGCGAAATTAGAATCCCGCACGGATCGATCTTCGCGGGCCGCACGTTACGCGAGCTGCAGCTTCGCACCACGTTTCACGTCAACGTGCTCGCCGTTTCCACGCCCGGTGCGCGGGGCCCGGTGGTGCGCAAATGCAACCCTGATACTCTTCTGCAACCCGGTGACACCTTGTTTATCAAGTCATCGAATGAGGAATCCACTGCGAACTTGATCCGCGAAGGCCAGATGGAATTGGTGGCATCACCGGCGGAACTACCCAAAGAGGTTCATCTAGCGGAGCTCATCATTCCTCCGCGATCAGAATTTGTCGGACGAACGGTACGGGACGTCGATTTTTTTCGTGTGTATGGGGCGATGGTGCTCGCTTTGCAGGATCGGAACAAGCCGGTCCGCACTCGGACGTCGGACACTCCTCTGGGGCCTGGCGACACATTGTTGATCGCCGCCAACGCAAGTGCGTTGAAGCGGCTAAGGAAATCGCGAAACAATGTATTGCTGGTCAGCGAACAAGAGGAACAAAGAGAGTCGCCGCTTACTCCCGCTGCTCGCTGGGTCGTCATGATCCTGATTGGGATGCTGATTGCCATGAGTGCCGGGATCGTTGCGAACGTGACTGCGGTGCTTGTCGCTGCCACGATGATGGTGATAGCCGGAGCGTTTCGTGGCTCCAACGCCTACGAAAGTATTAATTGGGAGAGCATTGTGATGATCGCATCCATCATGCCGCTCGCAACTGCGCTGGAAAAGACCGGGGCACTCGACTTGGTCGTTGGTGCGATCGTGGAAAGTCCTGGACTGACGAGTCCGAGAACGCTGTTGCTGCTGCTATTTGCGGTCACATCGCTGCTGAGCCAAGTCATCTCAAATACCGCGACCAGTGTGTTGATTGCTCCCCTTGCACTCGAACTGGCCCAGCAGCTTGAGATTTCTCCTTATCCTTTATTGATGGGAGTTGCTTTGGCGGCGTCGACGGCATTTTCCACGCCCGTTGCATCTCCAATCAACGCATTGGTTACTGGAGCCGGAGGCTATCGTTTTGGTGACTTTTTGAAAGTAGGCGTGCCGCTTCAACTGCTGATCCTTTTTGCGACGCTCGCCATCGTGCCGTATCTGTTTCCATTCGATCTCTAATCGGTTGTTGCAAAGCGAACGGATCGTTGGCTAGCAACTCGATGACATGATTGTGGATCGTTGCTGCGGTCATCATGGCAACGCTGTGGATGCGATACCGCAAGCGAATGATGGCCATTGGCGGCAACATTCATCGATGATCCCTGTCGGTGCTGACAGACCGACGGTTTGGCAATGTCCGACGCGGTGTGTCGACAATTCCCGCCTTCGTTTTCCCAGCGTTCGATTTCCCAGCGTTCGATCTCGTATTCGTGCATCCTATCGACGTTCATTGCAACCTCCTCGGATTGTCTAAATCAGTGCGAAATGCGTCGCCGTTTCAGCACTTATGAGTGTCGTAACCAATCCCGCTGGCAAATCAGCAACGCAATCGGCGCACCAACGAGCCAGTCTTCGCGGTTGTATCGACATGACGATGGCGAATGCCTCCAAACGAGTGGTCTACCTTCTGGCGTCGAGCGTAGAGGATCGCAAAAAGCGTCAACCTGAGTTGTCTTGCTGTAAACGGCGGTGACGTTTTCGAGGCAAAACAGGCTTGCTGAGCCATCAAAGGCACTCTCAGGCTCGTTGGCGCACTCGTTGCATTGTTCTGGCCGGTAGTGAAAGTCGCTTAGCGTTTCGGTGCATGATCCCGATCCCGCCCCCCCGAAGGTCTTTCTGGAACAGCTGCTTTTGGGCACCGCTTACAAATTGGCACCGCTTACTAACTGGCACCGCTTACTCATTGGCACACCTAACTCACCGGCACAACTGGAGGTATTCGCCATGCTCTTGTGGAAGACATCGCCGTCACCAACGGCCAGTGACGAATTTGTGCACCCGCCGCAATCAAGAATCCGAGCTGCACCGCGAAACGTCAACCAAGTTTCACGGACCGCCAAGCCAAGTTTCTCCACCGACTCTGAGTCGGATGTCTACCGCAGAATGGGCCATGACGAGCGGCGCTACATCTTTAAGATGGTGTTAATGATGCTGCTAATGTTCGTCTTGCCCGCAACCCTGATGCTGCTCTACCTTTTCTTCAGCTCGGAAGCTTTTCATTACGACATCACTCCCAAACAGGAGTCCTCGTCATGGCTTCCTGGCAAATGAATGTGACCGATGAAGATTTCAACCGACTGGTCGAACTGTTGAAACACGAGTGACTCGGCGCGATAGCGGATTCGACAAACAACAGAAATTTCACCCATTCATATCTTTGCCTCAATCGCCCATTTGCCGTATTCCAAGTTTGCCTTGGATCGTTTGCGGCAACCTCCAAATCGAGACGAGCTTGATCTCTCGCTTGTCACGGTGTCGGCGACAGGCAAGAGACGATCATTGCGAGATGGTAGCTCGGCAGCACGTCGCGGCACGTTTTACGTCAGGCCCTGTGCAGTGTATTGATCGCGCGGTGATACCGAGTTGCGTTACTGAATATCCGTTACTGAATAATTGAAAACTGAATGAATCACATCGAAAAACCACTACCGCTGCCACTACAACCGATCGACAAGTGGTTGCGTCCGCTGGCTCGATTCTTGCATATCGAAGCGACCAGTGGCTTCGTGCTGGTGGTCTGCACCGCGATCGCCTTGATCGCGGCTAATTCTCGTTGGGCTGCGACCTACTTAGCATTCTGGCAAACCGACATCACGCTCGGTGTCGGCGGATATGTTTTTCATCATTCACTGCACCACGTCATCAATGATGGCTTGATGGCGATCTTCTTTTTCGTGATTGGGCTTGAAGTGAAACGCGAAATCGCTCACGGGTCGCTGTCAGATTTCAAGCTGGCCTCGCTGCCGATCGCCGCTGCGATCGGCGGG
>TARA_R110002073_G_scaffold6764_4_pt1 | contig 19550 bp, 17 predicted proteins | sample TARA_R110002073 | Tara Oceans TARA_R110002073 (sample SAMEA4397174) | marine metagenome | biome: Polar Biome; feature: [DCM] deep chlorophyll maximum layer (ENVO:01000326); material: water (ENVO:00002006), including particulate matter (ENVO:01000060) such as... | depth 40 m
TTGCCAAGCTGCCCTTTGTTGCGGCGAATTTTAAAAGATAATCTAGCGAAGGATGAAAGAATGAAGTTTACCGAAGAGCACGAATGGCTGCGGGTTGAAGGCGACGAGATCGTCGTTGGCATCACCATTCACGCCGCCGAACAGCTCGGCGACGTGGTGTTTGTCGAACTGCCCGACGAAGGCACGACCGTCAGCAAGGACGACGAGGTCGTCGTGATCGAATCCGTCAAGGCCGCGTCTGATATTCTGGCACCGATCGATGGCGAGATCATCGAGGTGAACGCGGCCTTGTCGGATAACCCGGGGATGGTGAATGATGATCCACAGGGCGATGCATGGTTCTTCAAGATGAAGGCGTCCGATCCTAGCCAGATGGATGAATTCATGGATGAAGCGGCCTACCAGAAGTTTATCGGGTAACACATGCAGCCCCGTCGGAGCCTCCGGCGGGGATTTATATACCATTTGGAAGAGGGGCCTTGCGCCATGGTTTTCAAACCGACCGAATATTTGCCGTATGATTTCGCCAACCGCAGGCACATTGGGCCATCTCGGGCGGAAATGTCGGATATGTTGAAAACTGTTGGTGCGCAAAGCCTCGCCGCGCTGATAGACGATACGATGCCTGCGCAGATCCGGCAGAAAGAGCCTCTGGATTTCGGCAAGCCCATGTCGGAACGCGAAGTGCTGGAGCATATGCGTGTTGTTGCCGGTAAGAACAAGGTCCTGACCTCGTTGATTGGCCAGGGGTATCACGGGACGGTGACGCCGCCCGCGATCCAGCGCAATATTTTCGAAAACCCCGCCTGGTACACGGCCTATACGCCCTATCAGCCCGAGATCAGTCAGGGGCGTCTTGAGGCGTTGTTGAATTTCCAGACAATGATCAGTGATCTGACCGGGCTCGACGTCGCCAACGCGTCGCTGCTGGACGAGGCGACTGCCTGTGCCGAAGCCATGACCATGGCGATGCGCAGCGCGAAGTCGAAGAAGAAGGCCTTTTTCGTCGACCGTGATTGCCATCCGCAGAATATCGCGGTGATTCAGACGCGCGCTGCCCCGCTTGGGATCGAGGTGATCATTGGTGATCCTGACAAGATGGATGCCACTGCGGTTTTCGGGGCACTGTTCCAGTATCCGGGCACCTATGGCCATGTGCGAGATTTTACCTCGCATATCGAAGCCCTGCATGACGCCGGGGCCCTCGGTATCGTTTCAGCCGACCCGATGGCACTGACCCTGCTGAAAGAACCCGGAGCCATGGGAGCGGATATCGCCATCGGGTCCACCCAGCGGTTCGGTGTGCCCGAGGGTTACGGTGGCCCGCACGCGGCATATATGGCCTGTAAGGATGCCTATAAGCGCGCGATGCCGGGGCGGATTGTCGGCGTGTCGATTGATGCGCACGGCAACCGCGCCTACCGTCTGTCCCTGCAGACCCGCGAGCAGCACATCCGCCGCGAGAAGGCGACCTCGAACGTCTGTACGGCACAGGCTTTGCTGGCGGTGATGGCGTCGATGTATGCGGTGTTCCACGGGCCCGAAGGCCTTAAGGCGATTGCCCAGCGTATTCACCGCAAGACCGTGCGTTTGGCCAAGGGGTTGGAGAGTGCCGGGTTCAAGGTCGATCCGAAAGTCTATTTCGACACGGTCACTGTCGACGTCGGCCCCTTGCAGGCGGCTGTGATGAAATCGGCGGTGGATGAGGGGATCAACCTGCGCCGTGTCGGCGAAACCCGGGTGGGCATCAGCCTTGACGAGCGGACGCGACCGGAAACCATCGAAGCGGTTTGGCGGGCATTTGGCCTGCGGCAGGCTGATGACGATTTTACACCCGAATACCGTGTGCCGAACGAGATGCTGCGCAGCTCTACCTATCTCACCCACCCGATCTTCCATATGAACCGCGCCGAGACCGAGATGATGCGCTATATGCGCCGTCTGGCCGACCGTGATCTGGCACTGGACCGTGCGATGATTCCGCTGGGGTCGTGCACAATGAAGCTCAACTCTGCCGCGGAAATGATGCCGGTCAGCTGGCGGGAATTTTCGATGATCCACCCGTTTGTACCCGACAATCAAGCACTTGGCTATAAGCACATGATCGACGACCTGTCGGCCAAGCTCTGTGACATCACGGGGTATGACGCGATCTCGATGCAGCCGAATTCGGGCGCGCAGGGGGAATATGCAGGTCTGCTGGCGATTGCGTCCTATCACCGTGCGAACGGGCAGGGGCATCGCAACATCTGCCTGATCCCCATGTCGGCCCATGGCACCAACCCCGCCAGCGCCAATATGGTCGGCTGGAAGGTTGTTGTGATCAAGACGGCGGCCAACGGTGATATCGATCTGGATGACTTCCGCGCCAAGGCGGAGAAGCACAGCGAGAACCTTGCGGGTTGCATGATCACCTATCCATCCACCCACGGCGTGTTCGAGGAAACCGTGACCGAGGTGACCAAGATCACCCATGACCACGGTGGGCAGGTCTATATCGACGGGGCCAATATGAACGCGATGGTCGGTCTGGCGCGTCCGGGCGATGTGGGCGGTGATGTCAGCCACCTGAACCTGCACAAAACCTTCTGCATTCCCCATGGGGGCGGTGGCCCCGGCATGGGCCCGATTGGGGTGAAATCACACCTCATCCCGCATGTGCCCGGTCACCCCAACGGCGGTGAGGGTGCCGTATCGGCGGCACCCTACGGGTCGCCATCGTTGCTGCCGATCTCGTGGTCCTATTGCCTGATGATGGGCGGTGACGGGCTGACGCAGGCGACGCGGGTGGCGATCCTGAACGCCAACTACATTGCCAAGCGGCTTGAGGGGGCATTTGAGGTTCTGTACAAAGGGCCGACGGGCCGGGTCGCCCATGAATGTATCTTTGATGTGCGCCCGTTCGAAGACAGCGCAGGCGTGACGGTCGATGACATCGCGAAACGTCTGATCGACGCGGGCTTCCATGCGCCGACGATGAGCTTCCCTGTCGCGGGCACGCTGATGGTCGAGCCGACCGAGTCGGAAACCAAGGCCGAGCTGGACCGCTTTTGCGATGCGATGCTGGCAATCCGCGAGGAAATTCGCGCGATTGAAAACGGCGACATGCCGCGCGAGAACAACGCGCTGAAGAACGCGCCACACACGGTCGAGGATCTGGTTGGCGAGTGGGATCGCCCCTACACGCGCGAGCAGGGCTGCTTCCCCCCCGGTGCGTTCCGCGTCGACAAATACTGGCCTCCGGTCAACCGTGTCGACAACGTGCATGGCGACCGCAATCTGATCTGCACCTGCCCACCGATGGAAGACTATGCCGAAGCGGCAGAGTAGCTTTTGTTTCAAGTGACTGGCAATCGGGCGCGGAGGGATCCTTTGCGCCCGATTTGCGTTTTGCAGCCGCGGTTGGTTCGTCAGTCGTCGGCGAGGAAAGCAAACACCTTGCGCAAGTTGTTCCATGTGGTTTTATCGGGGGCCACCAGCAAGTGCCCGCTGCGCAAGGTCGCATCATATGGCCCGCCCGACAGCATTTCGACATGTGCGCCCGCTTGGGCACAAATCAACGCCCCCGCTGCATGATCCCATGGCTGCAAAGTTCCGCTAAGCATAAAATCGGCATGACCTTGTGCCAAGGTGCGGTACTCATGGGCAGAGCAGCGCAGGGAATTGACCTTGCCAAAGCCTGGCAAGGTGGCGGCGATCCTGGGCCGCAAGGCGGTGGGGAAGTTGCCGAGCGGTACATAGCCCGTCAGATCCGCGAGCGGCTTGCCGATGCTGACGCCAAGGGGACGGGAGATGCCGGAAGAACGCTCAAAGCGTGGCGGTGCAAAATCATCGCCGATCACCCAATCGTCGTTTACAGGGTCATAGATCACGCCAAAAGCAGGTTTTCCAAAGCGGGTCACGGCAAGGATCATGCCGAATGTGGACAAGCCATGGGCAAAGTTCGATGTGCCGTCAATCGGATCAAGAATAAATGCAAGCGGTGCGCTGACGATTTTGTCCAGCAGGGGCGGGTTCTGCCCCACTGCCTCTTCGCCCACGATCAAGGCCGACGGAAAGGCACGGGTCAGCGCACGGGTTATCATGGCTTCGGCGGCAAGATCGGCTGCGGTGACGAGGTCAAACGGGCCGGTCTTGGTGTGAACCTCTAAATCGGAAAGGTTTCTAAACCTTGGCAGCACTTCGGCTTTGGCGGCACGGCGTAGGATGTTGACAACCTGAGCTTGCTGCGCCTTGTTCAATACGGGCGGCAAAGGTGCCGGTAGATTTTCCGTCATTCTCTTTTCCCTCGGTTGTGGTTCAAATTCGGCTTATTCCCGGGCCCGCAACACCCCGGCAGGGCGTACGTTCAGCGCATTTAAGGCAAACCCAAGCGAGGCCAGGACAGACGCGGTTGCGCCGCCCAGAACAATAAGCAGTGCAGACGGCCAGACCACCTCGAAACGGGTTTCCATGACAAAGCGGCTGACCGCCCAACCGCCAAGGATACCCGCCAGCAACGCGACCGCCCCGGCAAACAGCCCCAGCAAGCCCGCCCGCAATAGAAAACTGGTGGCAATTGACCGGCGCGAAGCCCCAAGGGTTTTCAGCAGGGCCGCCTCGTATCGCCGGGCATCCGCGCCAGCGGCAGCCGCACCGATCAACACCAAGAAGCCGGTCAACAACGTCGCCGCCGCGCCATATGAAGTGGCCGCGGCCAGACCGCTCAACACGGCAGCCACACGATCTATCGCGTCACGTACACGGATCGCGGTTATATTCGGGTAAGCCGACGCGATATCGCGCAATATTGCTGCTTCCGCCTCGGGTTTGGCATAGACTGTTGATATATAGGTATGCGGTGCCCCTTGCAGGGCCGCGGGATTCATCGTCAGGATAAACCCGATACCCGCCGTGGAAAAGTCCACCTCCTGGAAGCTGGCGATGGTCCCCGTGATGTCTCGGCCCAATACATTGATGGTCAGAGTGTCGCCCAGCTTCAACCCGATCTCTTCGGCTTCCTCGGCGGCAAAGCTGATCAACGGGGGGCCGTCATAATCAGCTGGCCACCATTTGCCTGCGGTAATGACCGTGTCGGTGTCAGGGGCGGCGGCATGGGTAACTCCCCTGTCGCCGCGCACGACCCAGTGGTCGCCTGCGACGTCCTTGGCAGGCTTGTCATTGATCTTGGTCACGACCCCGCGCAGCATCGGGGCGCTGTCGACACGGCTGACAGCAGGGTCATCAGTCAGGCGCTTGGTATAACCGTCGATCTGGTCTTTCTGGATGTCGACAAAGAAGTAAGACGGTGCCACTGCCGGAAGGTTGCCTGAAATCGCGCGACGCAGGTTGCCGTCGATCTGCCCGACGGCGGCAAGCACCGACAGGCCCAGACCCAGGCTGAGCACGACGGCACCAGATGCCTCATTGTTTCCGCCGATTGCGGTAATCGCCCACCGCAGTCGAGGGCGGCCGCGCGCGAATGTTGTAGCGCGTTGCGCAAGAAACCGCAGCAAGGCCGCAGCCAACGTGAGTATCAACAGCGCACCGGCAATCCCGCCCAGGGTCCAGGCTGTCAAACGCCAGCTTCCGTTAAACCATCCGGCCAGCGCGACAAGCACCGCGACGCTTAGACCGGTCACCAAGACATAGCGAGGCGCGGGAAACCTTGCCGCACCATCCCACGCGTCCCGAAACAGGGTCGCGGCCCGGATGTTTTCGCTGCGTGCCAGCGGCCAAAGCGTGAACGAAAAGGCTGTAAGCAGCCCGTAGATCGCTGCTTCGGCCAGCGGTGCGGGATAGATGGCAAACGCCGCCGGGATAGGGAGCCGCGCCGATATCAATGGTGCCACTGCAAGCGGCGCTATGGCACCCAGTATCACGCCAAGGGCCACGCCAAGCAGCGACAAAATCCCGATCTGGATGAAATAGGTCTGAAACACCGTGGCCCGGTCGGCCCCCAGTGCCCGCAGCACCGCGATCACCTCGGTCTTGCCGTTCAGATACGATCGTACCGCAGCCGAGACCCCCACACCTCCGATGGCCAGACCAGACAGCCCGACCAATACCAGAAACGCGCTTAGCCGATCGACGAAACGCGACACACCGGGGGCCCCGTTGCGGGAATCTGTCCAGCGCATGCCGCTGTTTTGAAACCGTGCGACAGCGGCAGCCTTGATCTGATCCAGGTCGGTACCGGGGGGCAGAAGCAACCGGTATTTTGAGTGAAACAACGTGCCGGCCGACAAAAGACCGGCCCCGTCAAGCGCGTCTGTCCGCAACAAGGTGCGCGGCCCCAGGGCAAACCCGCTGCCGGCGCTGTCGGGCTCGCGCATTATTTGGGCGGTAAGGCGAAAGGTCTTTGTCCCAAGCTTAAACGTGTCCCCCGGAGACAGGCCCAGCCGATCAGACAGGGCGCGTTCCATGACGGCACCCGCGACGCCATCCTGGTTGGCCAGCGCTTGGCTCAGCGGCATCTGCGGGGACAATACCATAGCGCCCACCAGCGGATAGAGATCGTCCACGCCTTTGATCTGGGTCAAGGCGCGATCAGCCTGCATGCCTTCCCCCACGACCGCCATTGATCGGAATTCGACCACTTCGGAAAGGCGTACGGCTTGGCCGTTCATCCAGTCACGTTCGTCAGCATTTGCAAACCGATAGGTAAATTCAAGCTCGGCCGACCCCCCCAGAAGCGCGGCACCTTCGCGTTGAAGGCCGCCATCGATCGCAGATCGCACAGACCCGACGGCTGCAATTGCGGCCACTCCTAGCGCAAGACACGCCAGAAACAGCCGGAAGCCGCGCAGGCCTCCACGCATTTCCCGACGGGCGAAGCGGCTCGCCAGACGCAGGCTCATACAATGCGCCCGTCAGTCAGGGTGATAACGCGATCGCAGCGCGCCGCCAGATCGTCGGCATGGGTGACCAGCACCAGCGTCGCCCCGTGCTTTTGGCGCAGATCAAACAGCATATCCATGATCGCGGCACCGTTGACGCTATCCAGGTTCCCGGTCGGTTCATCGGCCAGCAATATGGCCGGTCGCGGTGCCGAGGCACGCGCCAAGGCAACCCTTTGCTGTTCGCCGCCCGACATTTGCGCCGGGTAATGATGCAGACGGTGGCCCAGACCGACCGCGTGCAGTTCGGCTTCCGCACGCTCGAACGCGTCTTCGGCACCGTCAAGCTCCAACGGTGTCGCGACGTTTTCAAGCGCGGTCATGGTCGGGATCAAATGGAAAGACTGAAACACAATGCCCATCCGCCCCCGGCGAAACTTGGCAAGGCTATCCTCGCTCATGGTGGTCAGGTCCTGGCCCAGGGCGCGTACCGAACCACCGGTGGCCTGCTCCAGCCCGCCCATAACCATCAAAAGGGAGGACTTGCCCGATCCCGATGGTCCGGTGAAGGCGACAGTCTCGCCTTGCGCAATTTCCAGAGTGATCCCATGTAAGATATCGACCTTTCCAGTATTGCTATCAAGTTTCAACGATGCATCTTTGATCTGGAAAACCTGGTCGGTCATATGGTTGCCTTTTGGTATATGGTCCCTGTTGGATATGGAGGTTTCACGATGATGCACAAGGTGGTGACGGCAGTTGTTCTGTTTTTATCGGGGCCGGTCATGGCAGAACCTTTGGTTATTGCCGCATTGGGCGACAGTCTGACGCAGGGATATGGGCTTCCAGAGGAGGACGGATTGGTTCCTCAGCTACAAAGCTGGCTTGATCAGAACGGCGCTGACGTGCGGTTGATCAACGCGGGGGTTTCAGGCGATACCACTGCGGGTGGTCTGTCAAGGGTGGCATGGACCCTCACCCCCGAAGTCGACGGTGTGATCGTCACCTTGGGCGGAAATGATCTGTTGCGCGGCATCGACCCCGCAGTCACCAGAACGAATATCGCTGGTATACTTGACGCGGCAAAACAGGCCGATGTCGAAGTGCTGCTGGTAGGGATGACGGCACCGGGTAACTACGGTCCCGAATACAAGGCGTCGTTCGACGCGATCTATCCCGAGTTGGCGGCACAATACGATGCGACATTTCTTAACAGCTTCTTTGACGGGCTGGCGGATGAGAATGGCGTGCAAGACCCCGCAAAGGCGCAGGCCTTTTTCCAGGCTGATGGCATCCACCCCAACAAAAAGGGCGTGGCCAAGGTCGTCGCCGAGATCGGGCCAAAGGTGTTAGAACTGATTGCCCGCATCAAGGTGTCCGGCTAACCACTTGCACAAAAAACGGGCACCGCGGTGCCCGTTTCTAATTCGTCATATTGAGCTTGATCAAGCCAGCGCGATATTGCTTGCGCTTTCCCGGCCGTCACGACCTGCTTCAATATCGAAGGTCACTTTCTGGTTGTCTGCCAGACCCGTCAGGCCTGCACGCTCTACCGCTGAAATGTGAACAAAAATGTCCTTACCGCCGCCATCAGGCGCAATAAAGCCGTATCCTTTGGTGGTGTTAAACCATTTTACGGTGCCAGTCGCCATGCCCCGTGTCTCCTGTAGTTGGCCTGCCCACATTATGCGGCAGCGTGGCTCGGTCAGAACTTGATCGCACCATTGCCGAAGGGCTGAGAGGCCGAAAGTCTTACGCGTCGCACAATAAACATTGGTGCCAAATTGTACGAAATCAAGAGTTTTTGATGTAAATTGTACAACCGGCGGGCAATTGCGCATGGATTTCGCAGCACTGAAATAATTTTACCAGTTGATAAAAAAATAAATCCGTGGGAGCGTTGGATAACAGTTGGTTGCAGCAGGGGTCAGATCAATGTCGCAAAAAGTCTTTGAGCCAGGTATCACGGCGGGCAGGCTGGACGCCGATGCCTACGCTGCCCAGTTTTCCGACCTTCACCCTCCGTTGGATGTGCACGAAGCGCTGGTTGCGGCGGATCGTTGCTATTTCTGCCATGACGCGCCTTGTATCACGGCCTGCCCGACTGACATTGATATACCGCTGTTTATTCGTCAGATCGCGACCGGTACGCCGGATGCTGCGGCAAAGACCATTCTAAGTCAGAACATCCTTGGGGGCATGTGTGCCCGGGTGTGTCCGACCGAACAACTGTGCGAACAGGCCTGCGTCCGCGAGATCGCCGAGGGCAAGCCCGTCAAGATCGGCGAGCTTCAGCGCTATGCCACGGACCATCTTCAACAACAGGGCAAACACCCGTTTGTCCGCGCTGACCCGACGGGGAAGCGTGTGGCGGTGGTTGGAGCAGGTCCTGCCGGATTGTCCTGCGCGCACCGTTTGGCGATGCTAGGGCATGAGGTCGTGGTGCATGATGCACGGCCCAAACCCGGCGGGCTGAACGAATACGGTATTGCCACCTACAAGACACCGAATGGTTTTGCCCAGGCAGAAGTTGATTGGCTGCTGCAAATCGGCGGCATCACAATGAAAACGGGGTCTTCGCTGGGGGCTGACATCACTTTGGATGCCCTACGCAGGGATTTTGATGCGGTGTTTCTTGCCATTGGTCTGGGCGGTGTGAATGCCTTGGGTGCCGAAGGCGAAGACAAGGGCGGAGTGAAAGATGCCGTCGATTTCATCTCGGACCTGCGGCAAGCTGACGATATGGGTGCGGTTCCGATTGGCCGCGATGTCGTTGTTATCGGCGGCGGTATGACCGCAATTGATGCGGCAGTTCAGGCAAAGTTGCTGGGCGCACTGAACGTCACACTGGTTTATCGGCGTGGACGTGACCGCATGAACGCGAGCGTATTCGAACAGGACCTTGCCGCGTCCAAGGGTGTGCGGATTGTGACCCACGCCGAACCCGTCGCGGTGATTGGCAATGGGGCGGTGCGCGAGATAGAATTTGAATATGTCGATGATAATCTGGTCGGCTCGGGACAAATGCTTCGCTTGGCGGCGGATCAAGTTTTCAAGGCGATTGGCCAGACCTTGCAAGGCGATGCACTGCCTGAGCTAGAAGGTCGAAAGATACGGGTCGATGGCACCGGTCGCACCAGCGTCCAGAGTGTCTGGGCCGGTGGTGATTGCGCCAGCGGTGGGGATGACCTGACCGTGACCGCCGTCGCCGAGGGACGCGATGCAGCTTTGGACATTCACATGGTTTTGATGGGGTAAGCCACGACAGGAGAAACGCAAATGGCTGATTTGAGAAGCGACTTCGTGGGCATCAAAAGCCCCAATCCGTTCTGGCTGGCTTCTGCACCGCCCACAGACAAGGAATACAACGTGCGCCGGGCCTATGAGGCTGGCTGGGGCGGCGTTGTCTGGAAAACGCTTGGCATTGATCCGCACGTGGTCAACGTTAACGGTCCGCGATACGGCGCAATCTACGGTGCGGACCGCCGCCTTTTGGGGCTCAATAATATCGAGCTGATCACCGACCGGCCGCTCGACGTGAACCTGCGAGAGATCAAGGCGGTGAAGCGTGATTACCCGAACCATGCGATGATCGTATCGCTGATGGTGCCATGCGAGGAGGAACCGTGGAAGTTCATTCTGCCTCAGGTCGAGGAAACCGGCGCGGACGGGGTGGAGCTGAACTTTGGTTGCCCGCACGGGATGTCCGAGCGTGGCATGGGTGCAGCGGTAGGCCAGGTACCAGAGTACATTGAAATGGTCACCCGCTGGGTCAAGGCCGCAACCCGTATGCCGGTCATCGTCAAGCTGACACCGAACATAACCGATATACGCAAGCCGGCCGAAGCAGCAATGCGCGGCGGGGCGGACGCGGTAAGTCTCATAAACACAATCAATTCAATCACATCCGTCGACCTTGACCTGTTCGCACCCGAACCAACAATTGACGGAAAAGGTGCGCATGGCGGATACTGTGGCCCGGCGGTGAAACCGATCGCATTGAACATGGTGGCGGAAATCGCCCGTGACCCTGCGCTGTCGCACATGCCGATCAGCGGCATTGGCGGCGTGACAACGTGGCGTGACGCTGCCGAATTTCTCGCGCTTGGGGCCGGGAATGTGCAGGTGTGCACCGCCGCCATGACCTATGGCTTCAAGGTCGTACAGGAAATGATCAGCGGTCTGTCGGAATATATGGATGAAAAAGGCATGACGTCGGTGGATCAATTGGTACGCCGTGCGGTGCCGAACGTGACCGACTGGAACCAGCTGAACCTGAATTACGTCGCCAAGGCAAAGATCAATCAAGACTTGTGTATATCGTGTGGTCGCTGCTTTGCGGCCTGCGAAGATACATCGCACCAGGCGATAGCCATGACTGACGATCGCACGTTTAGCGTGATTGACGAAGAATGCGTGGCCTGTAACCTGTGCGTCAACGTTTGCCCGGTCGAAGATTGCATCACGATGGAAGCGATGACCCCGGGCACCACAGATCCGCGCACCGGCAAGGTTGTGCATAAAGAATACGCCAACTGGACAACCCATCCGAACAATCCTGCTGCCGCAGCGGCAGAGTAGCAGGGCGGATAAGACATTGACCGATCGTCCGTCGGGCCAGCATCGAAAGATGTTCGGCTCGCCGCCCGGGCGGTGCAGCTCAGCTTGATTGTGGGGGAGTATGGGGGCGCAGTAGCGCGCTGAACAACGACCGAAGATGGTTGGATGCTCGTTGCCTGTTTGCGGCCTCTTCCTCTAGCAGGACGGACACCTGCGCTTCGAAGTCGGCGTAGTGCTGCGTCGTTGCCCAGATCGAGAATATTAGATGTTGCGGATCGAGAGCCGCAATTTTTCCTTGGTCGATCCAGCCAGAAATCACCGCGCATTTCTCATCGAATAGCGGTTTCAGATCGCTTTCAAGGTGGGGTCCCATGTGGGGGGCCCCTTGTAGAATCTCGCCCGCGAACAGACGGCTTTCGCGGGGCAAATCCCGCGCCATATCCAGTTTTCGCTGCACATAATCCAAGATCTCTGTTTCGGGATCGCCCTGCGGGTCCAGTTCGACCAATGGGTCCAACCACGTTTCCATGAGCTGGCTCAACAGGGACACATGGATGTCTTCCTTGCCCTGAAAGTAGTAAAGGATGTTTGGCTTGCTCAACCCCGCCTCGGCGGCAATCTGGTCCAGAGTGGCACCGCGAAACCCATGTTGGGCAAAGATATTCAATGCCGCGTCCAGAATGACCCGACGGTTCCGCCTTTGAATGCGGCTTGGTTTTTTTGCACTGACTTCAGACATCTGCGGCCCCTTTTGTGTTTGTGCTTTAAAAAGCAGCACCCTGAGCCACGCACCGGGATTCTGACGAAAGCATTTCTTGACAGACTCCAACCTAGCCGCAATCGTGTATTTACCAAATGGTAAAATTTTCGCGATGACGCAGAAAATATTCAACAAAGGAGACCGCTATGGCCGCGCCCGGTGAAAACCTGAAGATTAACCCGGATCGCTTGTGGGATAGTCTGATGGAAATGGCAAAGATCGGTCCCGGTGTGGCTGGCGGCAATAACCGACAGACCCTGACTGACGAAGACGCCGAGGCGCGCACGCTGTTTCAACGCTGGTGCGAAGATGCCGGGTGTGTGATGGGGTTGGATCAGATGGGAAATATGTTTGCCCACCGCGAAGGTACCGACCCTGACGCCTTGCCGGTCTATGTGGGGTCTCATCTGGATACCCAGCCGACCGGCGGGAAGTACGACGGGGTTCTGGGTGTGTTGGGCGGTTTGGAACTTCTGCGCACCATGAATGATCTGGGCATCCAGACAAAGCACCCGATTGTGGTGACAAACTGGACCAACGAAGAAGGCACGCGCTATGCGCCGGCAATGCTGTCATCGGGTGTTTTTGCCGGTATCCACACGCAGGACTGGGCCTATGAAAAGACCGATGCCAAGGGCCTGAGCTTTGGCGACGAACTGGAACGTATAGGGTGGCGGGGCGAAGAGGAAGTCGGGGCGCGCAAGATGCATGCGTTCTTCGAGCTGCATATCGAACAGGGTCCGATCCTGGAAGCCGAAGGCAAGGATATCGGCGTCGTCACCCATGGTCAGGGGTTGTCGTGGACGCAGGTAACGGTCACGGGCAAGGACGCGCATACAGGGTCGACACCGATGCCGATGCGAAAAAATGCCGGACTTGGCATGGCACGGATGCTTGAAAAGGTGGACGAGATCGCATGGTCGTATGCGCCCCACGCGGTCGGTGCCGCCGGTCACATCGAGGTCTTTCCGAATTCGCGTAATGTAATTCCGGGGCGGGTGGTCTTTACCGTGGATTTTCGTTCGCCTGACTTGAGCGTCATCGAGGATATGGAGGCGCGATTCCGGGTCGCGGGCCAGAAAATTGCTGATGACATGGGCCTGGAAGTGGCTTTTGAAAAAGTCGGAGGTTTTGATCCGGTGGCCTTTGACGAAGGCTGTGTCACTGCGATACGGTCAGCTGCGGAACGTCTGGGATACAGCCACATGGATTTGATTTCAGGCGCGGGGCACGACGCGTGCTGGATCAACCGCGTTGCCCCGACGGCGATGGTGATGTGCCCATGCATCGACGGGCTTTCGCATAACGAAGCCGAAGAGATCACCAAAGAATGGGCCAAGGCGGGTGCCGATGTGTTGCTGCATGCTGTCTTGGAGACCGCAGAGATTGTTGGGTAAACCAAGGCGTTGTCGTACAATAAAGACAGGCGGGAGCATGCCAAACGGGGTTGAAATGTGTCTCATGTTAGAGCCGGAATTGACCATCGCGGAAAGGATCAGCGGTTTGATCCTTTCAGAACTGCAAGAGGCGCAGCGAAGCGACGACCGTGTGCTGCGACGTACGGCGGAAGCGTTTCAGCGCAGCCTGCGGCCGCCGAAAGAGATTGCTGTCAATTTCAGCGGCGGCATCGTTCAGACTTGTTGGGCGGTGTCGCGCGGTGATGGGACGTACTGTGTGGTTTACATGCCCCGGGCCGGATATTTTTCGTTGTGCGTAGAGAGCGATTTTGGGCCGTTGGACATCGGCGTGCATGGGCCGGCATTGGGCTGTTTCGGATCTGTGTAGATTCCTGGGACGTGAGCGCGGGGGCCAGCCCCCACACCCCCGGGATTTGGACCATTTGGAAATAAGTAAAAACGTGACGGGAGAGATGAGATGAGCAAGGTAATCAAAGGCGGCACGGTGGTGACTGCGGACCGTAGCTGGAAAGCCGATGTCTTGATCGAAGGTGAGGTGATCAAGCAGATTGGCGAGGATCTGGTGGGGGAGCAGTATATTGACGCGGAAGGGGCCTATGTGATTCCCGGCGGGATTGATCCGCACACCCATCTGGAAATGCCCTTTATGGGGACAACCGCGGCCGAGACATTCGAAAGCGGAACCTGGGCCGCGGCAGTAGGCGGGACGACGATGATTGTTGATTTCTGTTTGCCGGGGGCAGACGGGTCGATCAAGAACGCGATTAACGAGTGGCATCGCAAATCAGCCCCGCAGATTTGTTCCGATGTCGGCTATCATATGGCGATCACGGGCTGGAACGAGAACGTTTTCAACGAGATGAAAGATGCCGTTGAGATGGGAGTGAATTCTTTCAAGCACTTCATGGCTTACAAAGGTGCCTTGATGGTGGAAGACGACGAAATGTTCGCGTCCTTCCAGCGGTGTGCCGAATTGGGGGCCTTGCCGATGGTGCATGCAGAGAATGGCGATCTGGTTGCGGCACTTCAGGAGAAATACTTCAATCAGGGGGTTACCGGGCCCGAAGGGCATGCCTATTCGCGACCGCCGGAACTGGAGGGTGAGGCTGCCAACCGTGCGATCACCATCGCCGATGCGGCAGGGGTGCCTTTGTATATCGTTCACGTTTCTTGCGAACAATCACATGAAGCGATCCGACGGGCACGGCAAAAGGGCATGCGGGTTTATGGAGAGCCGTTGATCCAGTTCCTGACACTGGACGAGTCTGAGTATTTCAACAAAGACTGGGATCATGCGGCGCGGCGGGTGATGTCGCCGCCCTTCCGGTCCAAGGACCATCAAGATAGCTTGTGGGCCGGCTTGCAGTCCGGGTCGCTTCAGGTCGTTGCCACGGATCATGCGGCGTTTTCGACGGCCCAGAAACGTGCGGGACGCGATGATTTTCGCATCATTCCGAATGGATCCAACGGATTGGAGGAACGGCTGGCTGTGTTGTGGACCGAAGGGGTGGAGACAGGCCGTCTGACGCCGAACGAATTTGTTGCCGCGACATCCACGAATGTAGCCAAGATCTTGAATGTCTATCCACGCAAAGGGGCGATCGTCGAAGGGGCTGATGCCGATATCGTGGTATGGGACCCCAAGATCAGCAAAACCATTTCGACGGCCAACCATCATTCGGTTTTGGACTACAACGTTTTCGAGGGTTTCGAGGTGAAAGCGCAAAGCCGCTATACCTTGAGTCGAGGCGAGGTGATCTGGGCCTGGGGGCAAAATTCGCAGCCCAATCCCGGGCGTGGAAGATTTATACCGCGACCGGCCTTTCCTGCGGCAAATGTTGCGTTGAGCAAGTGGAAAGAGCTGACTGCTCCGAAGTTGATCAAACGCGATCCGATGAACATTCCCGCAGGGATCTGATGCACGAATTTGCCAAGTTACCTATGGCGGGTACCCTGTGGTACCTGCCTGGACAAAGGAAGAAACCAGCAGTGATGCAAGCAACCCTTAAGATGGACAGAGGGCATTTTTCATGAGGCCTTTGCCGGTAATCTCAGCCAAGAACCTATCGCTGACATTCGAGACCAACGATGGGCCCGTGCAGGCGTTGAAGAATGTTTCACTAGACATTGAAAAGGGCGATTTCGTCAGTTTTATCGGTCCTTCGGGGTGCGGCAAGACCACATTTTTGCGGTGCATGGCCGATTTGGAGCAACCGACCGACGGGGCCATCCAGGTTAATGGGGTGACCCCGGCACAGGCACGGATGGCGCGGGCATATGGTTACGTATTTCAGGCCGCGGGGCTGTATCCATGGCGCACAATCGGCGGCAACATCCGGCTGCCACTTGAAATCATGGGGTATTCGAAGGCTGAACAGGTGTCGCGGGTCGGACGGGTGTTGGAACTTGTCGAGCTTGCCGGGTTCGAGCGTAAGTTTCCCTGGCAACTGTCCGGGGGGATGCAGCAGCGCGCATCGATCGCGCGGGCGCTAGCCTTTGATGCGGATATCTTGTTGATGGACGAGCCTTTCGGCGCGCTGGATGAAATTGTGCGTGATTACCTGAATGAGCAATTGTTGCGGTTGTGGGCGCGTACCGGAAAGACAATTGCCTTTGTTACCCACTCTATCCCCGAGGCGGTGTACCTGAGCACCAAGATCGTGGTGATGAGCCCGCGGCCCGGGCGGATTTCCGATGTGATCACCAGCCCCTTGCCGAAAGAGCGCCCGTTGGAGATCCGCGAGACTCCGGAGTTTCTTGAGATTGCGCACCGGGTGCGCGAAGGGCTGCGGTCAGGGCACCGCGATGAATGACCGTCGCAACACCGTCGAGCGGCCCTTCGGGGAGGATTTTGGGCCCATTTGGAAGCGGGGTCGGTGACATGAGGCAGAGCTTTTGGCCGGTGGTGACGATTTTGGGGCTGCTGTTGGTGTTGTGGTATGGCGCTGCGATCTGGCTGAATGCCGCGTGGACATACGACAAGGCCACGCGGTCCGGTGCAACCGTGACCGCAACGTCGCTGGTTGCGGACACATGGGCGCAGAAGAAGCCGAAGCTTCCCGCGCCACATCAGGTTGCGGTCGAGATCTGGGAGACCACCGTTCTGAAAAAGGTCAGTTCAAAGCGGTCGCTGGTGTATCATAGCTGGGTGACGCTGAGCGCTACGTTGCTTGGGTTCGGGATGGGTACGCTTTTGGGCACGTTGCTGGCGGTCGGCATCGTATTCAACCGAACCATGGATATGTCGGTAATGCCTTGGGTCATCGCGAGCCAGACCATTCCGATTTTGGCTATAGCTCCGATGATCATCGTGGTTCTGAACGCTGTGGGAGTTTCAGGGCTTTTGCCCAAGGCAATGATCAGCATGTATCTGTCGTTTTTTCCGGTGGTGGTGGGAATGGTCAAGGGGTTGCGCAGTCCCGACCAGATACAGCTTGACCAGATGAAGACCTGGTATGCCAGCGCGAGCCAGACCTTCTGGAAGTTGCGGTTGCCTGCGTCGATGCCTTATTTCTTTACATCGCTGAAGATCGCAATGGCGGCATCCCTGGTGGGTGCAATTGTCGGCGAGCTGCCGACCGGGGCGGTCGCGGGGCTGGGCGCACGTTTGCTGGCGGGGAGCTATTACGGGCAAACCATCCAGATCTGGAGCGCCCTGATCATGGCTGCGGCATTGGCGGCCGCGTTGGTGGGTATCATCGGGCTGGTGCAGCGCGTCACCCTCAGGCGGATGGGGATGGCGTCATGACCTGGATTGCTTTCGCGGGCATAGCTTGGTTTCTGGGCTGGTCGCTTAACGTGTGGCTGGCGCGCAGGCGGCCTAGCCGGTGGGTATCATTGGCGGCACCTTTGGTGTTCGGCGTGACCCTTGCCGCGGTTTGGGAAGGAGTCGTTCGCGGTATGCAGATTTCGCAGGTCCTGTTGCCCGCGCCATCCGTCATTGCCGCAAGATTGGTGATGTCGCCGGATGTGCTGTGGGGTGATTTCGTCCAGACTGTGATAAAAGGTGCGCTGTCAGGTTATATCATCGGTTGCGGAGCGGCATTTGCAATTGCCATTGCGATCGACCGTTTTCCCTTTCTGCAGCGAGGCTTGTTGCCGGTCGGTAACTTCGTCGCCGCTTTGCCGGTGATCGGAATGGCACCCATACTGGTGATGTGGTTTGGCTTTGACTGGCAGTCTAAAGCTGCGGTGGTTGTCGTGATGGTATTCTTTCCGATGCTGGTAAACACCGTACAGGGCTTGCAGGCCACCGACGCTATGCAGCGCGATCTTATGCGGACCTATGGCGCAAGTTACTGGGCAAGTTTGCTCAAGCTGCGCTTGCCTGCCGCGATGCCTTTCGTGTTCAATGGCCTTAAGATCGGCACGACGCTTGCATTGATTGGGGCAATAGTTGCTGAATTTTTCGGCTCGCCCGTACGGGGCATGGGGTTTCGCATTTCGACGTCGGTGGGGCAGCTTGCACTTGATATGGTCTGGGCCGAGATTGTTGTGGCGGCAATCGCGGGATCGGCATTCTATGGCCTGATGACGCTTTTCGAACGTACTGTGACCTTCTGGCACCCGAGCCAGAGGAATTAAAAAGAAAACAATACCAACCAAGAGGGAGTTACAAAATGAAAAGACTTTCAACCTATGTCGCCGGGGTCGCTGTTGGCCTTATCGGCACGATGGCGCAGGCGGCTGAGGACGTAACCCTGCAGCTGAAATGGGTTACCCAGGCACAGTTCGCCGGGTATTACGTCGCCTTGGACAAGGGCTTTTACGACGAAGAAGGCCTGGATGTGACCATCAAACCGGGCGGCCCTGACATAGCACCAACGCAGGTGCTTGCCGGCGGTGGTGCGGATGTCGCGGTAGAATGGATGCCCGCCGCCCTGGCCGCCCGAGAAAAAGGGTTGGCGATGGTTAATATTGCGCAGCCTTTCAAATCGTCGGGTATGATGCTGACGTGCCGCAAGGACGCTGGCATCGCATCGACTGACGACTTCAAGGGTAAAACATTAGGGGTTTGGTTCTTTGGTAACGAATTTCCGTTTCTGAGCTGGATGAGCAAGCTTGACCTTCCTACCGAAGGTGGTGAGGACGGGGTAACCGTGCTTAAGCAAGGCTTCAACGTGGATCCGCTGTTGCAAAAGCAGGCGGCTTGCGTATCCACGATGACGTATAATGAGTATTGGCAGGTGATCGACGCGGGCCTGACGCCAGATGATTTGATCGTGTTCAAATACGAAGATCAGGGGGTCGCGACGCTTGAAGACGGGTTGTACGTGCTGGAAGAAAATCTTGCGGACCCGGCCTTCGAGGACAAGATGGTACGGTTCGTACGGGCGTCGATGAAGGGCTGGAAATACGCCGAGGAAAATCCTGATGAAGCGGCGGAAATCGTGCTGGATAACGACGCATCAGGGGCGCAGACCGAAGATCATCAAAAGCGTATGATGGGCGAAGTGGCAAAGCTGACGTCTGGAAGCAATGGCGCACTGGACGAAGCAGATTACGAACGCACAGTTCAATCGCTTTTGTCCGGCGGGTCGGATCCGGTTATCACTAAGGAGCCAACCGGCGCGTGGACCCACGCGATTACCGACAAGGCATTGAACTAATACGGTTATATAGACAAGTAGTGCAGAGGGCCGGCAAACACGCTGGCCCTTTCTGTATTCTTCTTCGCATCTGCTGAAATGAACAACACATGCCGCCAATCACTGTCGGAAAGTGCCGGCCTGAGAACACGAGGCGACCATGTATGAAAAAAACCGGCTGCCCCGATGGGTAGCCGGTTAAATCGATTAACAGGTCAAAGCCTAAAAAGGCTTAGGCCAGAGCGATGTTCGATGCAGATTCGCGACCATCACGGCCAGCTTCAATGTCGAATGTCACTTTCTGGTTGTCAGCAAGACCGGTAAGGCCAGCGCGTTCAACAGCGGAAATATGTACGAAAACATCTTTGCTGCCGCCATCGGGTGCGATAAAGCCGAAGCCTTTTGT
>TARA_R110002073_G_scaffold21524_7_pt1 | contig 19524 bp, 16 predicted proteins | sample TARA_R110002073 | Tara Oceans TARA_R110002073 (sample SAMEA4397174) | marine metagenome | biome: Polar Biome; feature: [DCM] deep chlorophyll maximum layer (ENVO:01000326); material: water (ENVO:00002006), including particulate matter (ENVO:01000060) such as... | depth 40 m
CCCCCAAATCCGTGATCCAGGGATATCGTTTGCGGCCGCTATTGCGACTAAGAAACACGAGAAACAATGCAAGACATGCATTCCAGGTGTTTATTTTGATTTTCAGTCGCGCTGGCTTTCTGCCACCTCTCCCCCGACTTCAGCAGTCTACTTCGTTAGTGGAGCGGTAACCGCTTTCAAGGCCGGAAGGAAAACGCAGCCCAAGTATCCGACGACAGCACCAAAGCTTTTACACTCCAGGCTATTCCCCCCACAACGGGAAACCAGAAACGACGGCAACACTCTAAGCACGTTAACTCTATTGACTTCAACGCCGCGGTAGTTGCGGCTGCCTTTTCTAGGAAATAGGATGGTGCCTGGATGATCCGTCTCGTGCCCGATAGTTGATCTTCATCCGCGAAGGTTTCTGGCATACCGCCGATCTTTCAAGTACAGAGTCCCACCTTTTTGCTAGGGCGACGTATCAAACGATGCGGTCCTAGCGTCCCACCTCCTACGCATCGTATGCGACGATTTTTGCGTCGGATAACAAAGATGCTCCAGCAATGTCCCAGTGGAATGAACTGATGAAATTGATCCATCGTGTACCTTCGACCACGCTAGTGATGCTGATAGCGTTACTCGCCTTCCAACCACAAACAGCAACCTATGCCGCTACTCCCGATGGATTTACATCGTTGTTCAACGGAGTGGACTTGAGCGGTTGGAAAGGATTGGTGGGGAATCCCAAGACGCGTGCTGCGATGTCGGATGAGGAGTTGTCAGCGGCGCAACAGGAAGCGGACAAAATCATGCGAGCCCACTGGAGTGTCGTCGATGGCGTGCTGCAGTTTGATGGCAAAGGCAAGAGTCTGTGTACCGAGCAGGAATACGGTGACTTCGAACTTTACGTCGATTGGAAAATCCTCAAAGGCGGCGATAGCGGCATCTATTTGCGTGGTAGCCCGCAGGTCCAAATTTGGGACACTGAGTTCGAGAACTATTTTCGTCACGGCGCCGAGAACGGTTCGGGGGCGTTATGGAATAACAAACGCAACCCCCGTTTTCCGCTGGTTAAAGCGGATAAACCGGTGGGGCAATGGAACACGTTCTACATTCGTATGGTTGGCGAGCGAGTGACGATTAGGTTGAACGGCCAATTGGTGGCCGATAACGTGGTTATGGAGAATCTTTGGGAAAGGGATCTGCCAATCTATCCGCGAGGACAGATTGAACTGCAAAACCATGGCAACACGCTGTACTTTCGCGACATCGCCATTCGTGAAATTCCGACCGACGAAGCGAACGCGATTTTGACCGCGATGAGCGATGACGACTCCTTCGAGCGTGTCTTCAATGGCAGTGACTTTACGGGCTGGAGCGGCGATTTGGATAACTATGAAATCGCAAATGATGCGATCGTCTGCAAACAGGGAAAAGGCGGCACGATCTTTACAGAGAAACAGTACGAGGATTTCATTGCAAAATTGGAATTCAAACTGCCGCCCGCAGGAAATAATGGACTCGCCATCCGTTACTCCGGCAAGGGCAACGTCAGTGCGAATGGCATCGAACTACAAGTCCTTGACTCGGAAGCCTCGAGGTACGCGAATCTTGATGCACGCCAATATCACGGTTCGGTTTACGGATTGGTTCCCGCACATCGCGGCTATCTGCGACCGACTGGCGAGTGGAATTTCCAGCAAGTGACCGTGCGTGGATCTAAGATTAAAGTCGAACTGAATGGTTATACAATTTTGGATGCTGATTTGGCGGAGGTCAAAGAGTCAAAGAGCGGTGCCGTTCCTGAGGGAGCAAGACGACGGGGCGGACACTTCGGATTCGCGGGGCATCAGGACCCGGTGGCGTTCCGCAATGTCGCGATCCGGGAATTACCCGGTGAGCCAGCGGAACCTCCATCGCGGGACGTCGCGGTAAGTCCGGCCGATGGTCCAATTGAATTGTTTAACGGACGCAATCTGGAAGGTTTTTATACTTGGATGCGAGACACCGAGTACGCCGACCCGAATAAGGTGTTCACGGTGAGTGATGGGATGATTCATATTTCGGGTAATGGTTACGGCGCCCTTATCACCAACCAATCCTATCGCGATTATCACCTGATCGTCGAATTCAAATGGGGCGAGAAAACGTGGGGCGATCGCGAGGATCGGGCGCGAGATTCTGGGATCTTGGTGCACGCCTGGGGGCCGGATGGTGGGTTCGGCAACACGTGGATGGCCGCTATCGAAGCTCAAATCATCGAAGGCGGCGTGGGTGATATTTTGGTGTTGACCGGTGCGGACCCGGTGACAGGTCAAGTGCTGCCGGTTTCGCTGAGTGCGGAGATCGCGAAGGATCGTGACGGTGAAAAAGTCTGGAAGCGAGGCGCCGATCGAATGACGCTTTCGAGCGGCCGAATCAATTGGTTTGGACGCGACGAAGACTGGGCCGACAAAATCGATTTTCGCGGCAAACAGGATGTCGAAAGCCGCTTCGGAGAATGGACGCGGTTGGAAGTGATCGCCGATGGCGGCCACTTGCTGTACATAGTAAACGGCGTGGTCGTTAACGAGGCGTTCGAGGCGAAACCCGACTTTGGGAAACTGCTTTTGCAAACTGAGCAAGCGGAAATGTTCGTCCGCCGCTACGAACTATGGCCTCTCGGCAAGGCTCCGGCTGACGAGCTGGAGCAATAACCGATCGCGCGCTGCCGGTCGCACAAAACTGCGGCATTTTACTGGCGTAGCTACGCTCGCCAGAGCGTGGTTTTCCCCCGCGAACCCGGGCGCAGCCACGCCGCTACCCCGTGCGTTATCTTTCGCACGTCCCGCTGCGACGTTACTCGATTGTCGCAGTGAAGGTCCCTCGCAGTAAACTTTTATTCGCATCGGGCAAGCACAGATAGATTTTGCCAGGCAGTTTGCCGTCGGCCGATTGGCCGAATTCAAGCCGCATTGCGTATTCGCTCATGAAGATCTCCGTTTCCAAGCCGTCATCGGCCGTGCTATAGCGGAAATGCACATGAGGCGACGAGAAGCCTGATTTTGCGTTGACGTCAAATGTCTTGCCATCAGGTTTCTCTTCCTCGTCCAAGAACAAAAAGATGATCCATGAATGAACGTCCTGGTTGCCATCACGGTGCGTCAGATGGAGGATCCCATCGCGGATCCTCGAGTCGTTGATCGTGGTGGGCATCCCGGCGGCGACCCCGGAAGCCGTCGTGGACGGAATTTCCAATCCAGCGAGATCCAAGCTCCAGCCCTCCGGCGCCGGACCTGACGGGACCTTCTTCGCACCTGCGGGTGCACTGGAGCTCGCCATCGACTCGGAGATCTCGAATTGGATGCTGTCTTCGCCGCTGAAACCAAACTCCATTTCGGGGGCCGCCGCGTCGCCGGCATTTCCGGCTCCGAAATTTAGCATCGCTGCCGCTTTTGTGATTGCCTGGTCAAACTCCTGTTGCGACTCGGCTGCCAGTAGTGAATCCAACACCGTGCCCGCCATGACGGTAAACATACTCGTCATCATCGTTATGCCCTGCATGCTTTCCGCGTTCTCTGCTTTCATCTGCTCCATCGATTGTTTCAGTTCGCCGGATTCGAGTTTCGACTTCAGTTCCGTCCATTGCTGGAACTGTTCCTCGGTGACCCAGCGATTCGAGACGCGGACAAGTTTCGCCTCGCGAGACGTGAATTCAAAGTTGAAGTCGCTTGCAGGTTGATCGTTTTCTGTTTGCGGAACTCGTACGATGGCGTGATCGTCATCAATTTGCTCGATCGTCAACGAGTCGAGGAAACCGTCGATTGCACCCGGAGGGGCTAGTTCGAACAATCGTTTCAAGTGACCACCGATCCGAGGGCCGTGATAATTGATCGTTTGCGAAAGGTTGCGGTCCCCTGTCATATCAAATGAAAAAGCGAAATCAACTAGCTCGTAAAGGACGCCGACGGCGGGATCGTAAGCTTGTTCGATTTGCGGCATTGCCTCGGCGGGTGCCTTTCCAAATAATGGCGAGCCAAGCACAAACTCTTTCTTAGTGACCAAGACTTTGATCGCCTTGAAGACCACCGGCTCTATCTGGTCTTGCAGAGCGGACCGCTGATCGACGAACGGGCTGACTTCACCGCGAAATCGGTCGTCATCAAACGTCGCTCGCATCTCTTCGGGCAGTGCGTGCCACAACACTTCCGGATGCCCCGCCAGGAATTGTTGTTTGGCAAAGTCGATTGTTTCACGCACCGACAAGTTGTCGGGGAACGGCGGCATCGGATCGACCGGAGGCGGCGAGGGCGGTTCAAAATTCAACGCTCGGGTGACAGTGGGTGCCACTGCAGACTCCGGTTCCGACGATGACTGCGCAGGTTGCTTAAGCTCGTTTCGCATTTGCTCATAGGCGTTGCGAGCCTGATCACGACTCTCCCGGCTGAGCTTCGCAATCGGGACGCTGATTTTGGCACCATTGTCCTTGAGCAAAACGATGCTCTTACCCTCAACACCGATGAACTTTGCATTGATCGTGAATTTGCCGGTTGCGTCGGTCCACGTTTCCGCTTGCGCCGAAGCGTTAAATGAAGTGCCAAGCACGGCGATGCATCCGAGCAAGCAAAAGCGTCCGATCCAAGGTCGCGCGTAAAAGGATCTTGGAAAAGCATTTTTAAGATACATAGGAACCTATCGAGTGAGCGAAGCAAGTTGAAAAGGCCAACAGCGAATTCAAGTCAGCCTAATCGATGGGCTCGAAGGGAATGAGAGCCGGGGCGCAAAAATATCAAACAGGCCGCGAAAAATTAACGTACTGTTAATTTTCGCAGCCGTTTGCAGGGAATCGCGGTTAATCGCTTCGCCACCGGCTATCGAACCGTCCCACCTATATTCCTGTTGTCCAAGAACACTACTTTTTTTGCGACTTGTTTTGCGGCGCCGCCGCGGTGGCCGGATCGGGCCAATCGGGATGCGGCGTGCGGGCTTCGTTCATCGTTGCCACCGCTTTGCTAACCAGTTCGGGGTGGGATTGGGCCAAGTCGGTTGTTTCGCCCAGATCATTGGCGAGATCATACAGTTCAATATCAGCCCCAGGGGCGGGGCGAACCGCTTTCCAATCACCCCAGCGGATTGCCTGGATTGGTCCCGGTCGGTTCTCATGCAATTCCCAATAAAAATAATCCCGTTGAGGTGCCGGTCCTCCTTCGAGGAAATTGACTAACGAGTAACCGTCAGGTTGAAAGTTCTGAGGGATTTCGGCTTGTCCCAACTCGGCAAACGTGGGCAGCAAATCCCAGAACGCCCACGGTTCATCCGTCACGCGGCCGGCGGGAACCGTGCCAGGCCACCACGCGAACGCCGCCTGACGAAGCGCTCCTTCATACATCCCCCTTTTGAATCCACGCAGCTTGCCGTCCATCGTCTGATTGAAACGCTTGCCGATTGCCGTGTTTGGATTAAACGACGAACCATTGTCACCCGAGAAGACGATCAGCGTGTTTTTGTCGATCCCTTTCGCCTTGAGCAGCTCGACAAGTTCGCCCATGTCCGAGTCAATCCGTGTCACCATGGCCGCGTAGTTCTTCTCTGTCTCAGTCCATGGTTTGTCTTTATACATTCCCTGATCGTCGATTTCGAAACGTCCGTGAGGAAGCGTGATCGCATAGAACAGGAAAAATGGATTACTGGAATTCGCGTCGACCCACTTCAGCACATCCTGCTGGATCAATTCCTGTGCGTAGACTTTTTTCTTGCCGCCTTGATTTTCAGGGATTTCAAAACGCTGGTCATCGTTATACAGATAGTTTGGGAAATAGCTGTGCGCATGTCGCTGGCAGTTGTAGCCAAAGAAGTGGTCCACGCCGTTGTTGAACGGGCTGCCTGACGTATCGAACATGCCCATGCCCCATTTGCCCATCGTCGCGGTTTTGTACCCCGCGGTTTTCAGTATTTTGGCAATCGTGACCGTATCGGCCGGAAGCGGGCGTTGCCCTTCTGGTTGGATCTCGCGGTTGGCCCGCGTCGGACAGTGCCCCATATGCAATCCGGTAAAGAACGAACTACGTGCCGGTGCACAAACGCTAGTACCTGTATAGGCCGACAGGTACCGCGTTCCCTCGTTGCAGAGTCGGTCGAGATTCGGCGTCTGTATCAGTTTCTGACCGTAGGCCCCGAGGTCACCCTGCGCAATATCATCGGACAACACGAAGATGAGGTTTGGCTTCTCTGTTGCTGCCGCAAACAGAGGCATGCACGCGAACACGAACGCAATTGCCGTGAAAAATTGTTTCATCATTGTTTTACATTCGTTCTCGGAAGAGCTCATTTTTAACGGTCGAACGATTCTGGCGGAGAGCGACATGGTCGAGTGTCCGTTTTGGTGCCTCCCAAAATACCATAGACAACCCAAGAGACAACAATACGGTCATGTTTTCTTTCCCGTCTCCAAAACCGCCGAAACCGACTCCCGCGGCGGGTGGTTTCATACTCGGGCGTCGCCGGAGTCACACTCGTGGGTCCGGGTGAAATCAAATGGGAAAGTAATTGGGTCAGGAAAGTTTGGCAAAATGATTTCCAGGCTCGAGGTGGCTTGGCTTTTAATCATTTGGCCCCTTAATCATTTTGCCAATTTCCAACGCAGGTCTCCAGCATCCACGGGCTCTCGTCGCGGCTGCATTGTGCGGTCCCGTTGGGACAAACGATAGCCACGCAAGTGGCGATAGGTTGTAGCCATGGGCGTCAGCCCATGGACAACGAACGCCCCGAGTACAAAAAGTCCTGAAGGGACGACAGGAGATGGAAGCCCGACGTTTCATGTCGACTCTTCAAACGTGTCGCCTGCTACGAATTCAGTCCCGCTCGCCCCAGCAGAAGCGTTTGCGACACATCCACGGGCTCACGCCCATGGTGTTCAATCTCACTGCCGGATGGCGTATGATGACGCAGGTCGGCTCATCAGTTTGACTCATGGATCGTCGGCGATCTCCTCCGGTGAGAACTGGGGCGGAACGTCGACACTCCCCTCCTCGCTGGGCAGCTCTGACATGCTTGCCGCTTACACGTTCCAGTATGACACGGACAATCGCGTGACGCAGAAGATCGAGTACGTTTACGATGCCTTTGACAATCGCGTCGGCAAACGGCTGGACAGCGACGGGGACGGCGATTTCGACCGCGACGAAGCGTTTGTCTGGACGGAAGGACAGACGGTGCTACGTGCTGTCGACTCTGATGGAGAGGCGGCGAGCGAGACGTTCACACTGTCTAGTCGCTACCTGTACGGCGAGATGGTGGATCAGCTGCTGGCTGACGATCAATACGACGATGGGGCTGGCCCCGAGATCTCAACGACGACAGCGGCTGCAACGTCCGGTGAGACCTTCTGGGCGTTGACCGATCACCTGGGCAGCGTACGTGACTTGGTGGACAACAACGGCGAGATCCGCCAGCACGTCGCCTATGACAGCTTCGGCAATCGAATCGTCGAGCAGGATTATGACGCTTCAGGAACCGCGATCTCCAGCAGTCACCCCGATGCGATCGACGAACTATTCGGCTACACAGGCCGCGACTGGGACGCCGACACGGGCCTACAGAACAACCGAGCCCGTTGGTACGACCCGGCCACAGACCGTTGGCTCAGCCAAGCCCCAAAGGGTCTTGAACCGGACTCCAATCCATATCGCTACGTTCGTAATCAACCGACGACGCTGACCGATCCAAGTGGGTTGGAGCCACCTGTCACTGACGCAGGTCCTGTTCCGGTTGATCGAGGAGGATTGCCTGTCTCGGGTGGCACAATACGACTAATGCGCCGCACTTGGTGGGGTGGTTGGGTTGAACAAGACAATGCCTACAAGCAGCGGCAAATGGAAATACGAGAGGTACGTGAACTAGAACGTTACAAGGCCCGCCAAGCACAAGCTCTAATTGACGCTCGACGACGGCTTGTTCAGTTCCCGACAAAAATAAATTGCGGAGGATCCAATCCTGATCTTACGGTCACCATGTATGTCCGACAGCCGGAACAGGGAAACAGAAACAACTACATGGCGATTGGCTGGGAATATGGGCACGCGACAATCGCGATTTCTGATGGCAATATAACAGTGACGAAGGGGTACTATCCCGGCGATATGCTTGGCTCGCTTGATCGAGTACCAGTCGCCGGAGTGGTCCAAGATGACAGGGCTGCACTGGCGAAGAAGGGTTTCGATGCAAAGATTGTCGTGCAACTCCAGTCACCAAACGTGACGTTAGCGGAGATTGACAATTACATGGAAGCTTACAAAAACGGACAGTACGATCTTGATGATCGTGCGTGTGGTGACTTTGTAATTGACACAGCAAGGTTCGCTGGCATACCTGTGCCTGCCGCGTTTGGCACCCTCACTGTTACAAGAGGAGGCAAGTCGAAAACATTTGTAGCGCCATCAGCAATGGGCGAGGACTTAATCTTGATCGGTGGATCAAGACCATGAAGTCGACATCACAGTCTGAGGGCACCCCAGACACAATTCGAAAGCCGCAACGTATGCGATTGATTCAACGTTTCTGTTTGGTTACTGCGATCTTGATTGTGAGTTATGTAACATCATTCTTTGCGTTTCGTTTAGCCGCGATACCTTTCCCGCTTGCCCATGACAACGCTCCAGAAACTCACGTCGTGTTGTTTAGCTTAAATACGGACGTACATTTAGCGATCAAATTTTTCTATTCACCATTGATAGCGGTCTTCCCAGGAAGGGTGGCGTTCCCGAATCGCCATGAACATGAGAATCTCGTTGATAACTTAATGCCAAAAACTGCTCGGCGGGTGCCGGTTCGCCTGGGGACACGCTCGGGATTCAACTGAAGCCGACGGCAAAACGACTTTCCATCTGAACGCACTTGCAAGCCGTCGGAACCACAACGCGAGTTGGCGTTCGCGTGAGCGTCTTCGGCGGAAAGGATGTCCGCCGTCTCTTGCGGCGGGATGCCGCGCACACTGGACGACCGCTCAATCTCCTCGCGCACCGGAGCGTTAGCGACAGCGACGCACACGAAGTGCGTCGCAATCTTCGGGCACGATGCCCGCCAGCCTGGACTAGAGCGCACTGGCCGAAGGCACGGCGACCCGAAAGTGCAACGGGGGTCAGGCCTCTTTGATGGGTGCGTCAGCGCGTGTATCCTGTGGTTTTCTACTTTTGCCAGGTTACATTTGATACGCCACGACCACCACGGGCGGATGAAGCGGGCGGACTTTATCATGCGCTCAATCGCGGAAACCTCCGTGCGACGATCTTTCATAAAGACGCTGATTTCGAAGCGTTCGAACGAATCATGTACGAAGCTTTGCAGATTCATCAAGTTGAGTTGTATTCGTATCAGTTGATACCTAATCACTACCACCTGCTTTTGCGGCCTCTAGTCGAAGGCGAGATGAGCCGGTTTATGGGGTGGGTTGGGGGGACGCATACGATGCGTTACCACGCACACTACCACGCAAGTGGTCAGGGCCATGCGTACCAGCAGCGGTACAAAAGCTTTCCGATTCAGGATGACGCGCGCTTCTTTGTCGCTTGTTGCTATGTCGAGCGAAATGCACTTCGAGCTGGTTTAGTGGAGCGAGCCGAAGATTGGCATTGGGGATCGCTTTCTCGGTGGCTTGATCGACCAGAGCGGCGCCCTCCGCTGCTGACAGCGTGGCCACTCGCGCGATTGCCTCGATGGGTAGATCGTGTCAACGAACCGTTAAGCGAAGTAGAGCTCCAGTCGATTCGAGTGTCCGCTCAACGGGACAAGCCATTGGGTGACGAAGGTTGGGTGGAATCGATAGCGCGTCGATTGAATTTGGAATCCACCAAGCGTCCCAGGGGCCGATAGAGGATAAGGCTCCCGAAAGGCCCCAACAAAGCGTCCTGCCCCTTTATTGAATCCTGACCCCTTTATTGAATCGAAAACTGGAGATGAGTTGTTCTGGAATCCCACCAAGAATCGGCAGGGCCAATGGGATATGGGCCATTTACCGAACAAGAGTTGCAATCAATTGAAGCAGCGGTACATTGACGGAGAGATTTCGTACGAGAAGTTTCTTGACGAGTACAACAATCCACGGAATTATCGTCCTGAGTCGATGTCAGGAAATCGTGCTGACAATCAAATCATGAAATAACGAGCCCGGAATCTAATCATGAATTTGCACAAACACGCTAGGCTGAATGATGTAAACGCAGTAGCGAAGGACGTCGCATTAGGAGCTGACATAAATGAACGTGATCAGTTTGGGTCGGCTCCGTTGCATTACGCTCTGTCTGAGTCGAGTTACGAAGTGGCGATATTCTTGTTAGACCATAACGCCGATGTTGGTTGCCGTGATGGTGATGGAAAAACTCCATTGCACTACACGATTGAATATAATCATTTGGATCTTGCGGCGAAGATCGTCGAACGTGACAGTTCGACAATAAATGTTCCCGACAACGACGGCAACACACCATTGTGGACGGCAATCTTTAACGCAGGCACGGATTTCCAATTCGTTGAATTGCTTCTCAGAAAGGGGGCTTCAACCACAGTGAAGAACAATTTTGGACGCTCGCCCTTTGATCTCGCAGAAAAACTCGGTGATGCTCAGCTCATTGAGTTAGTATCAAAGGCGCGTGCTTAGGGGGCAATGGCAGGGTGCCATCGCAACCACGGGCCGGAAGCTCGCCGCACTGGATCAGAGCGTACTCGCCGAACGCAGGCGGGCCCGGATGGCCCACCAATGACGTAGCCCGGCGGAACGCGACACGAAGCGGGGAACCGCCAGGAGGAGGAAAAGTTGTTGGACATCGAAATGCCTAATTAGGCAAGCAGAGGGTGGTGTTCTTCTCGGCGAAAGTTGGCTGATGCTAACCTCCATTCGATTGCGATCAACTTCAGCCGTGAATTTGACAATCGAGGCAACCGCATTGAACTTGGAGCCAATTTCGGGTGAACGCTTTCAGGCGGCGTGATCTCCGGTGGCGTGGACGACATTGAAAATGGCTATGAATACGATTACCTGAATCGGTTGACCTCGATCGTTCAGCAATTGCAGTCCGGCGGGCATGCTGTTGCTCCCAAGCTGGCCGAATTCGACTACAACCGTGCGTCACAATTGACGGACTTGCACCGCTACTCCGCACCGACTGCTGGCTCATCGGATTTGGAGGTGCACAGCCGGATGGCGTATGATGACGCAGGTCGGCTCAGCAGTTTGACTCATGGATCGTCAGCGATCTCCTACGGTGAGAATTGGGGCGGGACGTCGACACTCCCCTCCTCGCTTGGCAGTTCTGATCTGTTGGCCGCTTACAGGGAAAGGCTGCGCCGGGGAAAGGCTGCGCCGGGGTCAGGCCTTGTGTTCGGTGTTCGAGAGGTGTAGCTTGGCGGTTGCTGCTTTTCATACCGGAGGTTTGCCATGCCTAGACCGCCCCGGATCCAGTTTCCTGGCGCCAACTACCACATCGTCACCCGCGGGGACGGGCGGCGCAAACTGTTTCACGATCAAGGACACTACGATCGCTTCACGCAGGGACTTCACGACGAGGTCCAGCGAAGCGGGTGGGTCGTGCTGGCCGATTGCTGGATGCCCAATCATGTTCATGCCCTGATGCAAACCCCTGAGCCCAATTTGGCTCGCGGCATGCAGCATTGGCTTTCCGGTTACGCAAACTGGTATGCCAAACGGAATCAGCGGACCGGGCATCTCTACCAGGGCCGCTACAAGGCCTTCTTGGTCGAAGATGCGGGCTATTACTGGACGCTCAGCCGTTACATCCACTTAAATCCTTGCAGCGGCACTCGCCCGCTGGTCGCGGATTCAGAGTCTTGGCCCCATAGCAGTTTTGCGGGTTACGCGCGGAAGTCAAAACGGGCCGACTGGATTGCCTACGACCAGTTACATACCTACTGGAATGCGGCGGTGGGAGGCAAGGACCCTGCAGCTGCGTATCGCCGCTATGTTAAAGCCGGCTTAGAGGTCCCTGACGCCCCTTTCAAGACCGAGCTACGCGAGTGGGTTTTCGGAAGCGAAGACTTTCTGCGCCGTATGATCCAGCTGGCTGACCGAGACGACGTGGTTCGCCAGCAGAGCACATCCAGGCGACTGGGAAGTGTCGGAGCCGATGAGATCATTGCGGCAGCGGCTGCCTACCACGGAGTGAAGTCGGCGGACTACGCGGTGTTCCGAAGCACTGCGGCGGGCCGCGACATGGCGGCCTGGCTTTGCCGAAGATGGTCGCCGGCCACCCTGCGAGAGTTGGGACCGCGATTTGGTCTGTCGGGCGTGGACAGCGTATCAAACCTGGTCCGTCGGGCGGTAAAACGACACAAGGAGTCCTCACGGTGGCGTCAAGACGCTACAAACATTGAACGGAAACTCAACCTGAACACCGAAGCCCATCCCCTGACCCCGGCGAAGCCCATCCCCTGACCCCGGCGAAGCCCATCCTCAACGGCAGCTAGTGCAAGCCAGCCCATCAGATACGAGGGTTGTAATTTGGGCTTATCAGGACAATCACTTAAACGCTGATTTGGTGCCGTTTCTACTGCCGGGATCACCGGATGAATATGGTTTCGATCGACTCAGGCCCATCCGCGGAGGACTGAATGGCGTTAGAAGAAGAGGTAACCTCACCGTCTTTGACTTCGTGACAGTTCATCAGAAACCGGATGGCTCTGTTCTCTTTTACGAAACAATGCCGTACGGTGGATCACGCAATAACACGGCTCTTAATGTCCATCACAAGTGCAGTCTGTACCCCGCCGAGATTGCGGGGACAATTTACTTTGTTGTGCCAATCAAGAATCATCCTAGGGCTCCTCTTTCACCTTTGGGCGAAGTGCCCGTTAGGTAGGAATTTCAGTGATGCCTCACTCGATTGTTTGGTTAGGAGCAGTTCTTGTTTTCGCTATTGGCTGTGATACCAGCAGGGACGCGCCAGTCCCGAAAATGAAACCGGTCCAACGAATCGTCGGAACGCTTTTGGACGTTCCAGAGCTCGGGATACGCCCCGGCACTTCAATCGAGGTGCCAGATTCCGAGGTTAGCAAAATTCTGTCTTTGGCTTGGCCAGAGGAACACTGTGATAGTGAACTCGGTGATAGATCAACTCCAATAGCGAGGCTTGAAATCTTCCACGAGGACGGATCGCAGACGGACATCTCGATAAGGTGGACTGGAAGCAATCCGGCGGCAGTGACAATGGACAACAGAGCCTATTTCTTCGGAGGCTCCGACGGTTTTCCAGATGGTGCCACAAGAATTGCGAGATTGCTCCGCGACTACGCTCAGGAAACTGGCGAAGTCGAAAATGTGTCGGAGACGGACATGGTGGAATAGATGATGTGCACGCCGGTGCGAAGCGACGGTGATTGACCACCGCGATGACAGGAAGTCGTCACAACAACGGGTCGGAAGCCCGCCACACTGGATGACAGCGCAAGTGGAGCGATAGCGACCGCGACGCACACAAAGTGCGTCGCAATCTTCCGGCACGATGCCGCCAGCCTGGAAAGCCAATGGGTCAAACCTCTCTCTCGCTGTAACAGGTGGTAGACGATTGACCTGCCCAGGTCTGCTCGAGCGGACGAACCGTGCTGGCTTTATCACGCTTTGAACGGTGGCAATCTGCGGCTGACCATCTTGCACGAAAACGCTGACTTTAATGAGAAGCTACGTACATTTTACGGTTTTGTTTTCATTGTCCGGAAGTTTCATGCCGCCCCTTCGGGGCTTTGGAACTACCTCTTCTCCAGCATCCACGGGCTCGCGCCCCGTGGCTACATTCTGCCGTCCCGTTGGGACTGACAACAGCCATGCTCGTGGCGATGGGTTGTCGCCATGGGGATTAGAGCATGGCCTACGAACGCCCCACACACCATTCGTTCCGAAGGGACGTCAGGAGATGCCACTCCGACCCTATCCGATGGCCTGTTCGGACGTGTTACCTGCACGGATTTCGCCGAACGCACCCCAGCGGAAGCGTTTGCCACACATTCACCGGCGGGCGTCTATCGATAGTTGAAGTGCCACAGACGGTCCTTGCAAACTGGGTCCAGGCGGGGGACGCGAATGAAGCGGAAATCGCAGGGACGGCCGCTTTCGGGAATCTCGACGGCGGTCAAATGGCCGGCCTCCAGGAATACACCGCTATCCAAATTCAGCGCGCCATCATGGACGACGGATTTGAAGATCAAATCTTCGTCGCGCCAGGGAGTGGTATCGGGAATGAACGAGTACAAATAAAAGAGCGGTGTGTGTCCATGAACGATCAGTTCCGGAAAGCGGGGGGCGTGGCCGAGCCCGTCGCGAGTCCAACACAGGTCTCTTGCGTCGGCGGCGATTTGGGATTCGATGGCGCGGTGTGCGTCGTCCATTTGCAGACTCGACGGACGAATTCCGGAATGCACGAACAGGCAGTTTCGTTCGATATGATGCGTCTTGCACTGAGACAGCAAATCCAAATGCGGCTGTGGAAGTTCCCAATCCGTACGCTGGAGTTTTCGCGTTACTTTTTCGAAATGTCGTTCAGGGTGATCGTGTTGAAATGCCCAAAAGTCCGCATTGTCGGCACACGGAAGACCGTAGGACTTGAGTGTTGCCCAGGTCTCATTGCTGCGTATGAAAAAGCTGATATCGGCTCCACGAAACATCGACGGCGGAAACACCGTGAGATCGACGTCGGCGCCGACTAGGCGTTGCATGGCCAACAGCATCAACTCATGGTTGCCGAGCAACAGCACCAGTCGCACGCCGCGGTGTTGCAACCGAAGCAATTGGTCGTGAACCCCGCGTGAGTCTTCGCCTTTGGACGATAGATCTCCTGTGCACAGCAGCGTGTCATCGCGACGCAGGTCCAGAATCTCGAGCAATTTTTCGAAGGTATTGCTGCACCCATGAATATCGCCTACCGCAACAAATCGGCTCATCGTCCGCCCGCCCCAGAGTGCTGGTGTGTGAATGCTGCGGAACTCCCATATTCGCTCATCGTTGTAGGATCGCCTCCTGCCGGGTCATGAATGTTAAACCGACCAGTATACATCGCTGGTAAAATCATTGAATGAGGTATTTCCGCCGGGGAATGCCCCGGCGGTATTTTTTAGTCGCATCCACGCGCTCGCCACCTGTGGCTGAATCGTGCTGTCCTTTCATTGTCGCACGGCTTTCCAAGCCGTTAGCGCGGACCGCGTTGTGACCGTCAAACCAACAGTAACCGTTTGAATCGCGTTAAACCCGTTCACCGCGGCGGTTCCAGCTTGGTAAGCTGGCTGACATTGCCTTATCATGGAGCGGCGGTTTCGTTCGGCCAACCGTCGGGCGTTGAGATGGCGATGGCCCCTTTTTGCTAGAGAAAGTTATCGTGGCGGATGCAAACTTTAAATTGAAGTGCCCTTCGTGCGAGAAGGTGTTAAAGGTTCCGCAGACGGTGCGTGGGAAAACGGTTCGCTGTCCCGCTTGTAAAACAGCCTTCCGCATCCCGGCGGCGAAAGCCAGCCTGCATCCCCAACCGGCGAATCCGCCGTCAACGGTTCCGCAGGCAACCGATACGCAGGCAACCGTTATGCAGGCAACCGATATGCAGCGACGTGTTCAATCCGCCGAATCACCTCGTCCGCAATCCACTCGCTCGCCAATTCCATCAACGGCTCCACCGACCGCTGCGAAACAACAGCAAGCTCCGCCCCCACCCCGTTCTGCCGACGACATTGATTGGGACGACTTGTCACTGCCGTCACCCGCAGCAACAGCCGCGGCTTCGCCGAGCACGCCCAACGCTCTGGACAACGACGATCTGTTTGCCGATCTGCAGTTACCTGCTGCAACGGCCGGACCAATGGCTTCCGCATCACAACCGGTAGCGTTTCCGATACCGGCATCGGTAGCGAAAGTCACCTCGAGTGAATCCCCGAAACCGAAGGTGGCCCCCGGCAAGCCGGCAGCAGCACCGGCAGCGAAGATTGACTTCCGCCAGGAGATCCAACGGCAATTGGACCAACCAATTGCGATGCACCGACCGAGCTTTGGTTATCGCGCCGGATTGGGGCTACTGAGTTTGTTCATGATGGCGATGCCGCTGGCCTACGTCGCGTTGGTCGCCGCTTCCGCATGGCTGGTCTATCACTATACGTTCCACGTTTTCCCCGAATTGGTTTCCGGAATGGGCGTCCGTGGTGGCCGCGCAATGATCTTTGTCTGGTTGGCAATGGTGTCACCGATCATTGCCGGCGTGACCGTCGTGATTTTCATGCTGAAACCGATCTTCTTTTCGTTGGTTGGATTTGGCCCCGCTCGCACACGCGCGGTGACGCGTGAGGGCGAACCAGTGCTGTTTGAACTTGTCGATCATATCTGCGACGCCATCAAAGCCCCTCGTCCTCAACGCATCCAAGTCGACAGCAACGTGAATGCCTCGGCGTCCTACGGTGCAGGTTTTCGTGGCATTTTCAAAGGAGAACTGGTGTTGACCATTGGGGTTCCCTTGGTTTCGGGGCTGACGACGCGACAACTTGCCGGGGTTCTTGCGCACGAATTTGGTCATTTTTCACAAGGCGCCGGCATGCGTGCGCAGTTGATCATCGCCGCAATCAATCTTTGGTTCGCCAAGGTCGTTTATGCGCGTGACGCGATCGACGAAATGCTGGATGAAGCGATCACCGAGAGCGAAACCGCATTTGGATTGATGTTGGCATTGGCGAGCGGGTGTGTGGGGTTGGTCCGCTGGGTGCTGTGGGGATTCATGGTCGCGGCGCATACGGCCAGCAGCATCTTCAGTCGTCAGATGGAATTCGATGCGGACCGCTACGAGATCGCTTTGGTGGGCTCGGAGGTGTTTGTCACCACGGGCGAAGAGTTACACCTGTTGAATGCGGCATCGGGTCATGCGATGGAGGGAATGTATTCGCTGATCAAAAAAGCCGTGATGATTGACAATATTCCTCGCATGATCCAGCTGTGTCGACACAAGATGCCTAGTGACGAGGTCGCCAAAGTGAAGCAAGCGATCGCTACGGGGAAAACAGGACTGCTGGACACTCACCCTTGCACTCGAGAGCGGGGCGAGGCGGCACAGCGGATCGGACAAGCGGGAGTGTTTACGATTGATCGCCCCGCACGGGAACTGTTTCGCCATTACGATGCACTGTGCAGCAACGTGACGCAAGACTTTTACCGCAACGCCATTGGCCGATTGGTCAACCCCAGCGAGTTGCAACCCGTGGATCAGCATCTGCATGTGGTGATGCACACCGGGTAAGGGGGCATGGACCGCTCGTAGGATTCTTTTTCAGTGCAATTCGTATCGCCCCGTTTAGAGCAAACCGCGTCGGAGGCGGACGGTGAACTGGCGATCAGTATAGTCATTCGCGTAAGCGGCGATGCCGTCCCGAATGACGACTGTCCGTCATTCAGTTCAGGGGAAGCGATTGACTCGGGGGACGCGAGGGGCACCGCATCGCACGTTCGCGAGTCCATTCGTGATAATACTGAGTCGGTAAAAACTCACCTGTTTTGGTCGATGGTTGCGGAAACCGTAGCATGCGATGAACGAGATCAGGTCGCCTTTCCAGATCGGACAACAGTGCCCCGTGACACTTTTCGAACCAGTGGCTTGTCAATTCGATTTGCTGAATCGTGTTAACGGTTCTGGTGCTCTCACAACCCGCGGCCGTGCGGACACTCGTTTCACGTTGGAAACATGGCATTGCCCTCAAGCAAGAAGTCGTCAAGACTTTCGGTTTCCTGGGCGATTCGTCAATCGTCATGGGAGCATCCGAAACGGTAACGGACCCGGCCCTCGATTCACACCAAGTCAGCAAATCAACCCACCGATGAACATGAACATTTTCCTGCGACTGATCCCGCTTCTCTTGATGATCGCAACCGCGACTGCGGCCGACTCCAAACCACCGAACATTGTTTTGATCATGGCGGATGACCTCGGATGGAAGGACCTTCATTGCTACGGCAACGAGAAGCTAGACACGCCCAATTTAGATCGATTGGCAGAGCAAGGTTTGCTGTTTACTGATGCCTACTCGGCAGCCCCCGTATGTACTCCGACACGCGCGGCGCTGATGACCGGAGAATCACCGGCGCGTCTGAACATTACCAATCACGCCGGAGGACACCCACCGAATTTTCAAAAGCCTGGGACGGATTTGATCACACCGATCTGGTTGCGACACCTACCGCTGGAAAGGGTAACGCTGGCCGAGCAACTGAAGGCAGCTGGTTACGCTACCGGCTTCGTTGGAAAATGGCATCTCTCTCAACGTAGCCGATTTGATACCAGTTCCGACCAGGACCAGCCGACCGAACCGGAATTGCGTCCAGAACATCAAGGCTTCGACATCAATATTGGAGGCTGTCGTTTCGGTGGGCCCCCTAGCTATTTCAGTCCGTACGGGATTCCTAACCTGCAAGGCAAAACCGACGGCGAATACTTGCCGGACCGATGCGCCGATGAGTGCATCCGCTTTATCGACTCCGCTCAAAGCGATGGGGATCGCCCGTTCTTTCTTTGTTGGTGGAACTACTCGGTTCACTATCCTTTTCAAGCTCCCGACGATTTGATTGCCAAATACGAAGAAAGAAAGGGACCGGGCGTCAAGAATCCGACTTATGCTGCGATGATTGAGGGGATGGACCAAGCGATCGGCAAGCTGATCAAGTCCATCGACGAACAAGGTCTCGACGAAGATACCCTTATCATTTTCACTTCGGATAACGGACCGTTCGCGACCGACGTGCGACCATTGCGTGCGGAAAAAGGCTTCCTGTATGAAGGCGGAATTCGGGTTCCGATGATTGTCCGCTGGCCAGGTCATGTCCGCCCAGCGACGCAAACGTCGACGCCGGTGATCACGATGGACATCCATGCAACGATTCTTGACGCCGCGAATCTGCAGACCGATCCCTCCAATACACCCGATGGTGTCTCGCTGCTATCGATGCTGGAAGACGAGTCCGATTTGGAACGCGACTCGATCTACTTCCACTACCCCAATTACGCTTTTCACAAACAGAATCGATTGGGAAGCGCCATTCGCTCAGGCGACTACAAATTGATCAAGTATTACGACGATGACTCGATTGAACTGTATGACCTGAAGAACGACATCAGCGAATCCCGCAATATCGCGGTCCAAATGCCAGAAAAAGCGGAGCAGCTTCGAACCAAGTTGGAGGCGTGGCTGAAAGAGACCAACGCCAGCCAGCCTCAGCACGCCAAGTGAGCTTCCGCCAACCAGTGAAAGCCTGCGGCGAAACTTTGGGACCGCCTGGAAACGCACGATGAAGACTGGCCACTGCTCACTCGATCGGTGGCTAGTCGCGTGGTTCTTTGCAGGGAGGTCCACTGCAAGGCCGTCCTTTGCACATCCGCCAGAGGATTGTTACCTAACATTTCGATGATTTGGCCGCGAAGATCCCGGCGTCACCTGCGCCGCTAATAAAAACATCCGAGAAACTACAGCCACACCACGTCCCTCCCTGGCGGAGGCCCGCCGAAACTCTTGACGGGCTGTTGATTTAATCGAAATGTAGATTGCACT